>Ga0208789_1000035_pt1 | contig 259662 bp, 229 predicted proteins | sample Methanotroph_Enr_FD_187368 | JGI IMG/M metagenome (GOLD analysis project Ga0208789, IMG submission 187368) | Enriched soil microbial communities from Old Woman Creek wetland in Ohio, USA - Methanotroph_Enrichment_5 (SPAdes) (version 2) | ecosystem: Environmental > Terrestrial > Soil > Wetlands... | reverse complement strand
CGGGCGCATAGCGCGATGCGTCCAGCAGAGTCTGTTGTTCTTCCAGAGTCAGTGTCTTGATGCGTTTCATGTTCACCTCTGTCGCTTCAACTCGACTGGCTGCATTTTGCCGGTTTTTTTATGTATGTGTACTTAAGTATAGTGCAGTTTATTTCAACGCTGTGCCGATACGCTCGAAACTCACACCCTTATATTGCCAATCCCAGCTCATCCAGATAAAAAACGCTTGCCCAACCAAGTTTTCTTCGGGAACCGTACCCCAATAACGGCTGTCGTTGCTGTTATCGCGATTATCGCCCATCACAAAATAACTCCCTTGCGGCACCACATAAACGCCTTCGGCGGAAGGCGCGCCGTTCCTGATTAGAATATTGTGTTCAACACCGATCAAATCTTCCAGCAAAAGCTCATTGCCGGTCATATCCTCGCCTTGACCTACGCCCTGATAGCGCCCCAAGGAAACCTGGTTAATAGCCACGCCGTTGATATGCAGTTTTTTATCGTAATAAGAAACCCTATCGCCGGGCAAACCGATCACACGTTTGATGTAGTCGACAGTCGGGTCTTTAGGATAACGAAAAACGACAATATCCCCACGCTTGGGTTCATTCAACTCAATGATTTTTTTATTGATAACCGGCAAGCGTATGCCGTAGGTAAACTTATTGACCAGGATAAAATCGCCTATCAGCAAAGTCGGCATCATTGATGCTGAAGGTATGCGAAAAGGCTCGGCGATGAATGAGCGCAGCAACAGCACAATCAACACAACAGGGAAAAAAGAACGCGCATACTCTACCGGCCAAGGTTCGTTTTCTTCATCGAAAACCTCGCCTCTTGATTTGAGCACCAGTAAATACCCGCCCCAAACCACACCGGTAACCAGCGTGGCGACGACAAGAAAAAAGGAAAAATCGTAGTCCATGTTTATATCTTATAGTGTAGGGGCAATCCCTTGTGGTTGCCCTGATATGTAAAAAAGCTAAGTTATTCTTTGTTAAGCTGCAAAACGGCCAGGAACGCTTCTTGAGGAATCTCAATATTACCGACCTGCTTCATACGTTTCTTGCCGGCTTTTTGCTTTTCCAGCAATTTTTTCTTACGGCTAATATCGCCGCCGTAACATTTTGCGATTACATTTTTCCGCATCGCTTTAACGGTGGAACGGGCGATAACCTTGGAGCCGATAGCCGCCTGTATCGCAACCTCATACATTTGCCGCGGTATCAGGTCTTTCATTTTTTCAACCAGGTCCCGCCCACGATTCTGGCTGAGATCGCGATGCACGATAATAGACAGGGCATCCACTTTTTCGGCATTGATCAACACATCCAGCTTGACCAATTCGGCCGGCTGGAAACGCAGGAACTCGTAGTCAAACGATGCAAAACCGCGGCTCACCGATTTTAAGCGGTCGAAGAAGTCCAGCACCACTTCGCTCAGCGGCATTTCATAATGCAGCGATACCTGTCTGCCAACGTATTGCATGTCTTTTTGCACACCGCGCTTTTCTATGCACAAGGTGATGACGCCGCCCAGATAGGTCTCAGGAACCAGGATATTAGCCCGGATGATAGGCTCCCTGACTTCTTTGATGGTACCCATATCCGGCAATTTGGCCGGGTTGTCGATCATCAGAACCTGGTCGTTCTGGGTAATGACTTCATAGATAACGGTCGGCGCTGTGGTAATAAGATCGACATCGTATTCTCTTTCCAAGCGTTCCTGCACGATCTCCATATGCAACATGCCGAGAAAACCGCAACGGAAACCGAAGCCCAAAGCCTGGGACGTTTCCGGCTCAAAATACAAGGACGCGTCATTAAGATTTAATTTTTTGAGCGCCTCCCGCAAATCTTCATAATGATCGGAACTGACCGGATACAACCCGGCAAAAACGCGCGGTTGCACCCGTTGAAATCCGGTCAGCTGTTCGGCAGCCGGTTTATCGGTCCAGGTGATGGTGTCGCCGACCGGCGCACCGAAAATATCTTTAATACCGGCCACGACAAAGCCGACTTCGCCGGTGTTCAGGACTTCTTTTTCCAGGCGTTTCGGCGTGAAAACACCGACTTTCTCGGCAATAAAAGACTTGCCGGTGGACATAATGGTGATCTTTTGTTTTCTGCGGATGCTGCCATGCACAATCCTGACCAGCGACACCACGCCCAGATAACTGTCGAACCAGGAATCGATAATCAAGGCCTGTAGCGGGCCGTCTATATCGCCTTGCGGCGGAGGAATCTTAAGCACCAGTTGTTCCAGCACATCCTCAACGCCCAAACCGGTTTTAGCGCTAATCATCAGCGCCTCGTCGGCCGGAATACCGATCACCTCTTCGATTTCAGTTTGCACCCGCTCGGGTTCGGCGGAAGGCAAGTCGATCTTGTTCAGCACCGGCACCACTTCCAGGCCCTGCTCTATCGCCGTATAACAGTTGGCAACGCTTTGCGCCTCAACGCCCTGAGCCGCGTCAACGACCAATAACGCGCCTTCGCAAGCGGCTAAAGACCTGGACACTTCATAAGAAAAATCGACATGGCCCGGCGTATCGATGAAATTAAGCTGATAGGTCTCGCCGTCTTTCGCCTTGAAATCCAGCGTCACGCTCTGAGCTTTGATGGTGATGCCCCGCTCTTTCTCAATATCCATGGAGTCAAGCACTTGCGCGGACATTTCCCTGGCGCTTAAGCCGCCGCAGATTTGAATAAAGCGATCCGCCAGCGTCGATTTACCATGATCGATATGCGCGATAATGGAAAAATTTCTTATATGTTTTAAATCCACTTATGTTTCAACTTGTTATGATAGTGTTAATGCATTGTGCGAAACATTGCCAATATACCGGGTAGAGACCTTGCCCTATTTGCACACCTTAAATTTAGCTGGACATTGTAACAGATTTAGACTTATTCAAAGCCTAGTTTCAGCATCAATCTTGGAAGGGGCTTGTTCAGTGTTTACTGTGCGGATAGTGAATGTAAATGTTTAGCCGACTTTAACGATAGGACGAGGATGACACTGATTAGAAGGGTTTAAACGACCGGAAACAGCTCGGTTATTTGCGTGAGCCCATAAATTTTTAAACCGCCGGAGTGCAAGCTTCGCCTGCTCTGGCAAGCGCAGTCTGCACTCCCGTTGCGACATTATCGTCAACATTTGCCGTGGCGCTATAACTTAGCCAAGATACTTAATCGCCGTAAATCATTGCTCGGCAGAAGCAGCCATCGTCGCACCCAGCCAGCTGTATACTCTCTTAACAAGCAATCCTTCATCATGCAGATAATCGTGGCCTTCATTGTCGATTTTAATCTGCCGGTAAGCTGTATTTTCTTTTGCCGCCAAGCGCCGCTCCCTGGCGCTTTCGGTAACATCGGGCACATCTATTGCGCCGTAAATATCCAGCATCGGCACATTGATCTTCTTGATAAACTCCAGCGTTTGCGCCGCTTTGTCTGCCGTTGCCGGCACCGGTAAACTGATAGTCACCAGCGCTTTAACATCAACGGTCGGCACACTTAAGGCATAGGCGCCCATCAAGCCGCCCAGACCATAACCGACCACAACAACATTTTCAGCCCCGTTGCCTTTTACATAATCAATTCCGGCCTGAATTCGCGCCGCCGCTTCCGGAAATAATGCGTAATAATCTTCCTTTTTCGCACCTGCTTCCCTAAGCGGCATTTGCAGCGACAGCGTTGCCCACTTATGCTCGGGCAACAGGACTCTCAAGTCGTAAATCAGTTGCTTCTGATTAGGATGCCCATCCATATCGTGAAGAATAATTGCAACGCCGTGGCCGATGACTTTTTCTATTTCCGTATAAACGCCGAGAAACTTTTTTCCTCCAGCCTCCAGCCAGACCGCCTTACCCATAGTCAGGGTCTTGCTGACGCCATCGGCAAACTCGGCTTCCCGCTTTTCATCGCTGGCCAAGCAGGCATTACCAAGCAAATGCGTCAAACAAAGCACAAAAACAGCAAGCCGGGGTAATTTCATCAGACTCATTGCCGACCGTAAAAATCGCTGTCCCGGTATAAATCATGCACATGCCGCAACAACACCATAATGATCGAAGCCACGGGCAATGCCAACAAGATACCGAGAAAACCGAACAACTGCCCACCGGCCAATACCGCAAACATAACCGCAACCGGGTGCAAACCGATTTTATCGCCTACCAATTTGGGCGTTAACACCATGCCTTCCAAAGATTGCCCAACGATAAAAACAATGGCGACCGGCACCAGTTGTATCAGCTCATGAAACTGCACCAACGTGGCTATACACGCCGTAACGATACCGACGATTGAGCCCAAATACGGTACGAAACTGACTAGACCTGCCAACATACCTATCAACAAAGCCAAATCGAGACCGGTCATCCATAATCCAATACTGTAAATACAGCCTAAGGCCAGCATAACGTAGAGCTGCCCCCGGACAAAAGCGGCCAACACCGTATCAACTTCGCGAGCCAGTTTGGAAGCGGTGGCCGCTACACGCCGGGGCAATAAATCATGGACTTTGACCATCAGGTCATCCCAATCGCGCAATAAATAGAAAGTGACCACGGGAATTAACAGCAGATTCATCAGCCATTCGGCTACTACTCCGCCTGAATGCGAAACCGAGCTCATTATCGCCGCCGCAATGCCGCCCGCTTGCTCCCAGTGCCCTTTAACCAGGTTAACAATCTGGTTGAGATTAATCGGCCTGATAGCCAAATGAAACCGTCTCTGCGCCCAGGGAATGACAGTCTCATTCAACCATGCAACATAAGCGGGCAAGCTACTGACAAAATGCTCGACCTGATACTCCAAAACAGGAACCAGCAGCAACAAGACCAAAACAAAAACCAGCGTCATCGCTGAAAAAACCACCAGCACCGCCTTGGTTCTGGATAACTGATAGGTTTCCAGTTTATCGGTTAGCGGATCGCCCAAATAGGCCAACATCGCGGCAAACGCAAACGGCATCAACACCGGCGCCAACAAGTAAATCAGCCAGGCCGAACCGGCGATAAAAGCGAAAATCAGCCATTTTTGCGAATCGGTCATTACAAACCTCTTGGTAATATATCGTTCAAGATGAAGGACGCTCAGCAATGTTAATCATTGATTTTCAGTTCCTTTCGGACACGAGAACGCATTAGCTGAACCCGCTTTTTCGAGTGAACACTGATTTGCTGCCGGGAATTTTTTACTGCGCTTGACGAAATGAACCGATCTATCGGCTCATTTCGTCTTTCAAACGGTGGCGTTGGAACTTGTTTTGCACCGCCAAGTTGCGTCCTAACTTGGCGATGCAAGCGCATTTCCATTTTCATCGATAACAAAGCCAATGCCTTGAGGTAATATTCAAAGCTTTTTTGAGCAACGCTCCAAAGCTGCCGGGACTTCATCGAACACCTGGCGTTAATAGACGACGCACCGGCTTCTAAAAACCGCCCCTACACTCAAGGCGTCAGATTGAGCGCGACAACCGCCGCGACAATAGCTATCAGGGCAAACATTATCAATGTGACGGTTTTATGGGCACTGGGATGAGCTGCGCTCTTGTCTTCCAAAATTTGCACACCTTCAATATTTGCATTAACGGCTTTGAATTTGCCCCGGTTATCTTTTGCAACCTGATAATAAATAACATCGCCGGTCGTCGGCCGACGGCTCATCCCCTTGAGCGCCGAAATATGTATAAAAATATCTTTTCCGCCGTCATCAGGGCTGATGAAGCCAAACCCCCGATCTTCTTTCCATGTTTTCAAAACTCCCTTGATCATTGTTTTTGTCATAAGAATATCTTTTTTGTTGTTTTAGCCTTATCTACACCGATGCCGTCTTGTGTCTAAGTTTTCAGCTATTTTACGGAGCCGACCATGAATGACGGATATACCTATGGTCCGGCGAATCGACGTAACAATCTGCAAAACAGATAATCCCGATCGAATCGATGCAATGAGCGCATGATCCAACCGGAATTTCATATAGCCTAGATTTTTTTCTTTATGATGACTTTGTCATCAATAACCAACTCAGAGATCCCCCCCAAAGACGCATTCAATGTGCATGATGCATTTTTAAACCCGCCATTATTAGCGTTTTCACCCACCCACTTCAAAGTAAGATAAGTTTCCTTATCACTCTCGGTTTCAGACGTAGTAAATACCTGTTCTCCTGTTACTTCCTTGATTTTTTGCGGACATTTTTCATTTGCCATCATTTGCATTGCAACCATGCCTCTAATCTTTGCTGCGGCTTCCATTTGTTCAGCAGTCTGGTCTTCTTTACTTAGGCCGACCAAAACAAAGCCCATTACAAAAACTGCGGCAACAGCCATCATGATTTTTTGTACTTCAGACATTTTTCTTCTCCTCGTTGTGACAAGCTCATCATTTTACAGGTTGCCCGGCGTATTTACCTTAAAATTCTATATAGGCCGCCCGTCCTCAACAATTTAGGCATATCGCCACAAAATCCGCATACTTTATGACCACAAACTCAATACTTTTTAAAACTCAATACCCTGCTCAGCCTTGATTCCCTGTTCATAAGCGTGTTTTATCTTGGTCATTTCGGTTACGGTATCGGCAACGTCTATAACTTCAGGCGCCGCATTGCGTCCGGTCAAAATCAAATGCATCCAGGCCGGCTTTTCATTGCGGATAAAGTCGGCTATTTCCTGGCCGGTTATCCAGTTATAACCGCAGCAGTAATTAATCTCATCAAGCAATACCACATCGAATTCCTCGGACATCATCTTGGCCTTACTGAATTCCCAGATTTCCCGGCTGGTTTTAATATCCTGCTCAGGATTTTTAGTATCCCAGGTAAAACCGTCGCCCAAGGCATGCCACTCGATATTATCAAACCGTTCGGCGGCTTTTTGTTCACCGGTTTGCCATTGCCCTTTAATATATTGGATAACGCATATCTTCATATTCCAACCTGCGGCACGAAAGACCATGCCCAACGCACTGGAAGATTTGCCCTTGCCCGAACCGGTATTGACTAATACCAGCCCCCGTCGCCTATCTCTGGATTTCATAATATTATTCCGTAATTTGAATGCACATAAGAGTTCTTATAGCAGCCGGCATTATCGCTTGAATTGATTTCAAAACAAATGACAAGACCATTCGCAAAATGGGATTTGTAGAAAGATGGATTCCATGAACAAGCACGGAAAAATAGATGAAAAAGCAGAAGAACGTTATCGGGAATAAGCGCTGTATTTGAACGGGTATCAACAGTTTTCTTGAGCGTGCAACACCGTAAACCAGCCTTACATCTTACGATTCGCCCCCACACAACTATTTTTTTGTCGCATCGCGAGCGCTTAAAACCTTAAATTCCAGCTGTATGGCTCGTTTAACCCATTCATCGCATGATGATTTAAGCCTACGATTTTCCTGTTTCAGCGTACTGATATATTGGTTTGAGTATTTCAAATAGACTTCTACGTCTTCGAGCTGATGTTTAATCTCTTCCAAAGTTTTAGCGTTACTTTTCAATGTTTCACGCAACAAATGTTGGGTATTCAAACTTTCGTTTAATTCCTGCTCAAGTTGCTCGATCTTTGTCACTCAAATTCCTTCCAATCGTCATTATAAAACTGCGGCGCCGCGACTTTAAACACTGCTATCCTTTGAATTCCGACATCTAAGGGGCAAACAATATTGGTTTGGAAAGCAACATCATCAAATGTCGCCTTGTTGTCCAGTTTGCCCCATATTGACGAAACCAGGTTGAGACAAAGCCTTAACGCCGAATTAAAACTCTTCCCATTCGTCATCATCATGTTTTGGCTTGCTGTAAACCGGCGTTGCAGGTTTTGGCTTCACTACAGGGGCTGCCGGTGTTTTAGTGTGTTTGACTGCTGTAACGGGTGCTGAAGCGGGCTTCTTTGAACTGACTTTAAAGAAACCGAGTAACTTGGACATGTTGCCGGACTGTTCACTCATCGCAATACTTCCGGCTGCCGCTTGCTCTGCCAAAGCCGCATTTTGTTGGGTAATATCGTCCATTTGAGCAACCGCTTGATTGACTTGCTCGATCCCCGCCGATTGCTCGGAGCTGGCGCTGGCAATATGCGCAACAATATCGCCAACTTGCGCGACGCTTTCGACAATTTCGGTTAGCGCCGCACCGGTTTCGTTAACAAATGCAGTGCCGGCACGGACTTTTTGCACGCTATTCTGGATCAGGTCGTTACTTTGCTTGGCCGCATTGGCGCTACGCTGAGCCAGGTTACGCACTTCGGTTGCAACAACAGAGAAGCCGCGGCCTTGCTCCCCTGCCCTGGCCGCTTCGACAGAGGCATTCAACGCCAGCAGATTGGTTTGAAAAGCAATTTCATCGATTACGCCGATGATTTCGGCAATTTTATTACTACTCTCATTAATTTCCTGCATCGCAATGATGGCCGACTGAACGACGTCGCCGCCTTTTTGCGCCAATTGACTGGCCGCATTAACAACCTCTGTCGCCTGAACCGTATTCTGGGCATTATTTTTTACCGTACTGGCAAGCTCTTCCATACTGGCCGCGGTTTCTTCAAGGCTGGCCGCCTGCTGCTCGGCACGACTGGAAAGATTGTTATTGCCGCTAGCCATTTCCTGCGAAGAACTATCGATAAAATCGGCCGCATCGCGGATCTGCACAATAAAGTTGCTCAGGTTGGTTAGCGTGCCGTTGATATTATTTTTGCACTCGGCATAAACGCCTTGGTAATCGTTAGTAATCGAACGTGTTAAATCGCCTTGGGACATGCCTTCCATGACCTGGTTAATGTCGTTAAAAACACTTTCAATGACATCCGTCAGTTCATTGATGCCGGACGACAACATTTTGGCAAATCCTTGTTTATCGCTCATGTTAACGCGACTACTCAAGTCGCCGGCTTTAACACCCTGAACCAATTCTCCAATCTCTTGTTCGATTTTTACCTCTTGCGTCCTGTTTTGCCATTCGGCAACGAAACCGATGTGCTCACCCTCCGCATTAATCACAGGGCTGGCGATAACATGCATATGTTGGCCTGCAATAACCAGTTCCGAGCTATACGCTTCCTTTAAATTTTCCAGCAGTCGGCGTTGATGGGCGGGATCTTTATGAAAACTGTCGATATTCGCGCCCATCAGTTTATTCACATCGAAATTCGGCAACTGCTTGCGAATATCCTGCTCGGCGGCCTTGAACATGCGTTCGACGCTGTCGTTGGTATAAATAATTTCCAGATTGGTATTGGTCACCATGACGCCGGATTGAACATTATCCAGGGCTTGATTAATACGCATGGCTTTTGCCGCATCTTCCCTGGATTGCGATAAGTCCAGGCTCAAATTCACTTCCATTGAATACAAACCGCGCTGGAAATCGCCGATCAGGTCGTTCCGGGTCAGATCCTGCACATTGCCGAAGCGCTTCTCGGCCAGGCGATAAAAAATACCGATGGTTTTATTTAATGTCGTAGTGAAACTTTTGATTACAGAAAAAACAATGGCCGATGCGATCGTGACTGATGATGCGATGCCGGCCAGCAGCAGATAATCCTGGGTTAGAAATAACCGATACATCACATAAAAAATGGGAACCAGCAGCACGGCCAGCGCCACGGCCATTTTTTTCCAGACATCCATTTCCTTGATCGATTTGACCAGTGCGGCTAAACCGGTAGGTCTTATTGTTGCGGTCTTGTCGTCAAGTTGCCGGTATAACCGCTCCGCTTGTTCAATCTTTTCCCGGCTAGGCGCGCGCCGGACCGAAAGATATTCGTGAACCTTGCCGTTTTTAAACACCGGCATTGCATTCGCGTCCACCCAATAATGATCGCCGGATTTGGTCCTGTTTTTTACCACGCCATTCCAGGGTCTAAGTGCTTTTAAAGTCATCCATAAATCTTCAAAAGCGGCTGGCGGCATGTCGGGATGACGGACGATATTGTGATCGGCGCCGATCAATTCATCGCGGCTATAGCCGCTAATGTTAACAAATTCGTCATTGACGTAAGTAATAACGCCTTTTAAATCGGTTCTTGTAACCAGTAATGCACCCTTTTTCATCTGGATTTCATTATTAGTTACCGGCATATTCAGTTTCATTTAACCCCTTCCTCACGAACTGAAACGTTCGTTTTATTATTATTGACCGTCATCTTGCTCTTGATCTTCTACTATCACGTAACTTACACCGATAGTAGAAACTTTCTTTGGTCTTTTTCAACACCGTTTGACGGCATATATTGCAGCATTGGCAATGATCTTAAGAAACCGGTTTTTTCTCTAAGATTTCCTCAATACGTCCAATACAGCCCCCGCAATGATTACCAACTTGAAGATGTTCAGACAGCTTTTCTATCGAATCATACCCCGCTCTAACCGCTTTTTTCAGCTCTGCCTTAGAGACATCGAAGCACAAACAAATATACATAGTTACTTTTTCCTGATTCGTAAGAATCATCAGCTAAATAAAGACAATACCGGTACCGGTATGGATTGGCTTCAGCTCTAACCGGCGCGAAACGACAGAATAGCCCAAGGATTGAGGAATCTTGCTGATTACGAAAGAGAAAATAACTTTCCATAAACTCTTGGCAATATTATGGATCGGCAGTATTCCATGTCGACATTCAGCAGCGTTGCCGTAATCTCAATCGAATTTGAAGCGGACACCCATGAAATATTATCCGGAATTCAAAACTGGCTCATTATGAACCAAATCATCAGCGTCAGGAATCAGCTAATTGCCATCAAATTCATAAGATTTACAAGGAGGCCGACGTAGGATTACTCCTACATAAACCACACTAATTGATTATCTACTAGCCAATATCGCCGCTAGAGTATGAGGGCAACATCAATGAAAATACCAAGCCTTAATCCAGCAAATCGTTCTTGAATGCATAATGGATAATTTCGGCATTTTTGGACATGTTCATTTTTTTCATGAGACGGGTTCGGTAGGTGCTGATCGTCTTCACGCTAAGCGCCATTTGCAAAGACAGATCGGTGATGCTTTTGCCTGCACAAATACCACTAAAAACCTGGAACTCGCGATCAGTCAACGTAGCATGAAGCGGTATATCCTGATTCGAATTCAATTCCGCAATCAGTTTTTCAGTCATCGTCGGGCTGATATATTTCCCGCCTTTAGCAACCTTACGAATCGCAGCCACCAATTGCTCTGGCGCACTCTCTTTGGTCAGATAGCCGTCCGCCCCTGCACGCAACATCCTGATAGCATATTGGTCTTCCGGATACATGCTCAGGATCAGTATCGGCAAATGCGGCGATTGCTGCTTCGCCAGTTTAATCAACTCCATCACATTTTTACCGGGCATCGCGATGTCGAGCAACATAATAGTCCAGCCTTCGTCCCGGATAAACTTTAACGCCTCATCGCCCGAACCGGCTTCACCGAACACCTCCATATCGGGAATATCGGCAAGGATTTGCTTCAGCCCTTGCCTGACAATGGCATGATCATCGGCAATTAATATTTTAATCATGGCGTTCATCGCTTTCAGCCGATTTTAAATGCATATTTAACACCAGTGTGCTTCCTCTTTCCGGACTACTGTCGATTATAACTTCCCCGCCGAAATGACGGGCGCGCTCATGCATACCTAAAATGCCGTATTTGCCGGGCTTGTGCATCTGCGCTTTAGTCATGCCGCAGCCGTTATCGGTTATTTTCATCGTCAGGTTATTTGTACCTGTTTCGACATCCAAAGTCACCTTGGTCGCTCCTGAATGCAGGGCAATATTGGACAAGGCTTCCTGCATAATCCGGAAAACCGCAATATCCCGGCCTTCATCCATTCCGATATTATTTTCCGGCACCGTCAACGTATATTGAATGCCGCTTTGTTCTTTAAACTCATCAAGCTTCCATTCTATCGCAGCTAATAGTCCAAGATGATCCAGAATGCTCGGACGCAAATCGGCAATGATTTTTCTGACGGTCTGAATCCCATCGTCAAGATGACGGCTCATCACCGCGATTTTCCCATGACATAAAGCCAAATCCTCCGGCAACCGTTTATTCAACCAGCTTAAATCCATTTTGAGCGCGGTCAAAAGGCTGCCCAGTTCATCATGAATTTCCCTTGCAATCCGGGTTCTCTCATCTTCCCGAGCCGACTCCAGATGACCGGATAAATCCCGTAGCGCATCCTCGGCCTTCTTGCGTTCGGTAATATCATGCGCCGTACCGATAAAAAAGTGACGTTGCTCGACATTGAACTCACTAACCCCGAGTTCCATCGGAAAAACAGAACCGTCTTTTCTAAGACCGCTCACTTCCCGCCTTTGACTGATTATTTTAGCGTCACCGCCGCTTAGATAGTTGGTTATGTAGGAATTGTGCCGGCTTCGGTCGGGCTCGGGCATTAGCTTGTTAATGTTATGACCGATCAACTCCTCGGGAAAATAGCCGAAAAGCCTTTCGACCGACGGATTCAACGATTCAATAATGCCATTTTCATCAATAATGATAATGCTGTCGGATACGCTATTAAAAATAGAGCGCATCCTCGCCTCGCTCTTACCCAGCGCGTATTCCATTTCGATACGCTGAGTCACGTCATTATGTACCCCGACATAATGAGTGATCCGGCCTTGTTCATCGCGTATCGGCGAGATATAAACCTCGTTCCAAAACAGTGAACCGTCTTTGCGATAGTTACGCAAAATCACATGCGTATCATGATTACTCTGCATTCCGGCGCGCAATTTGTTGGCGTTCGCTTGGTTCCGATCGTCTTTTTGCAAAAAGCGGCTGTTATGACCCAACACTTCCTGCATGGAATAGCCCGTCATACGCAAAAAAGCTTCATTGGCATAAATAATCGGATAATCCTTATCCGCCAAGCCCGTAATGACAATGCCGTTACTGCTGGAGTCGATCGCATACTGCATCAGATGCAGCTTTTCTTCAACCTTGCGGCGCAAGGTAATGTCTTGCATAACCCCATAGAGCTGTATGACTTTACCGTCAACAAGATCACGAACCGGCAATGAATGATCGCTAAAATAGCGCACTTCGCTATCGTTGATAATGGCCCGGTACTCGCTGGTGTCTTCAAGTCCGGCTAACAGCTTTTTAAATCGGTCTTGAACAATAGATAGGTCTTCCGGATGAATCGGCAATACCCAAGCTTGAATCTGTTCATTTGATGTCGAATTGTCGATAAGCTGTTTTAAAGATTCCGAAAGCCATTCGAATACCGGTTTGCCCTCCGCGGAAATGCGGATTGAATAAGCAAAATCCGGGGTAAACCGGGAAATGAAAGGATCCCTTCTTTCGTATAACCGGAATTTGTTATCTTGCTCTGTTTTTTTTGCCTCAAGCAGCGCTCGTTCTATCCTATCCGATAAAACATGCCGATTGCGTTTGGTTATATAATCGGCCAGACCGCCCTTAATCGCGACAACCGCAATATCTTCATCGCCTGAACCGGTCAGCATGATCACCGGCAAAGCGGCATAGCGCGATTTAATGACATTAAATAAAGCCAGACCGTCCGTCCAACCGAGCCGGTATTCGGTAATCGCCAAATCGAAACCGGCTTCGACAATTTTTTGCTCAAACGCCTCGCGACTGCCTATTTCAACGATGTCCGCATCGGTAAATTTATCGCGTAGTGTTTTTATAGTTAGGGAACGCTCAACGGCATCAGCGTCGATAATCAGGAATTTCATGTTTTCACGTTAATGTTTGATCGTCTAATACAACGGCCATTGTAACTTTAATTAGCAGCCATCGGACTATACGGTTTTTGTACATGGATGAGAAATGGGCAAGTTGTTGGCGGGATAGAGAACGGACGGGGAGGCTTAACTGTACTGGGTTACATTTTTCCGCAACCCAATCAGTACATTGATGCAGAATAATTTATGTTTAGGAACAGGCATAAATTAATTTATACCCAAAGGGCATAAGTTTCGTTTGAGCAGACGAGCTGCTCAACTCAGCTTTAAGCAATCACCATGAAGGGCATGAAGGACATGAAGACTTATCCTTCGTAACTATTCAACACATAGAAGAATGGAATACGCCGAATAGTTATAATCCTTCATGCTTTTCATGTACTTCATGGTTTAAAAATAAAACTTGCTCAAGTTATTTCATGCACGTTCCTTAACGAACGCCTTTAGATATGAGGTGCTGGGCGAATTTTTTATCTGAGCCAAGAATATGGTGTTGCAGCCAATCTTGTAAAAAATGCATGGTTTCCATGGTGATATGAGCATGTCCACTTTTCAGTTTTTGCTGTAAATCGACTGCGGTATTGACAAGATCGCTATGCTCGTGCCGATGTGCTTCCGAATCCGGATAATCGTATTCCAGCATCAATTGCTCTTCGGTTTGAAAATGAAAACCCGTGTATTCGATGACCCTATCCAGCACTTTATTCATAATGTCGCTGGCATCGCCCGCCAGCATATGGTTATGCAACCCATTAATGAGCTGAACAAGTTTTTGGTGTTGTTGATCGATTTCTTCTATTCCAACTGAAAGTTGGTCGTTCCAAGTGATTAATGACATAGCCGTATTCCGATAAATAGTTGACGTCTTTTTGAGTATATTAGAAATCGAACCGATTACCAGAAAATGAGCTATTTATATCTCGGCGAGCCGGCCAGAAGGCTTTTGACGATGCGGCAGGTGCGCTGTGCGTGCCTATATTCAAGGGGTAAAACCCTAACGTGAAACCAAAGGGCGATGCATTTTTAATCAATTAAATCGCCCCATCAATTCCATGTTAGCGCAAAGAAAGATTATTTCGTATCAACCTGCCGGCCATCTTCGATCATCCGGTTGCCGCGCTGAACTTTGGCTTTGCCTTGCTCAACCAGTATTGCGCCTTGTTCCAATTCCTTGTTACCTTCGTTAACCAGATCTTTTCCGCGCTCAACCATTTGATCGCCTAATGTTGGCGCGCTTGAGCATCCGGCTAGTAATGCAATGATTGTCGATATCAGTATGATGTTAAGTTTTTTCATGGCTATTCCGCTTGTTTGTCAATTGACAGTTATTGTATCAGTTAGCAATCAGTAATTAAAAATCAAACCAAGGAAGCCGGTCTTGAATTTTGCATGATCGAGCTTTTATTTCAGCTGAATGCACAATGCAAAACCAGATCCTATGCCTTGTTTCGCTAACCTAAAAATATACGATTTTCGGAAAAATGGGAGTAGTATAAAATTCGATAGCCTTTAAAAATGAAATCAACTTTATTCATAGTAAGACAAACTCCTAGCCGGAATCGCGTGATGCTTAACTCTAAGCTTGAACGAAACCTTTAAACTCTCATGATCAAAAGAATCACTATCCACCAGCTCAAACCCGGCATGTTCATTCACGATATAAATTGCGCCTGGATAGAACATCCGTTTCTGGTAGGAATGCTCAAAATCAAGGACGATAAAACCATCAAACAAATTGCCGGCCTCGGCGTCCGCGAACTGTATATCGACACCCTTAAAGGGCTGGATGTGATTGATGCGCCGACCGAAACTGAAGTCAATGCCGAAATCGAGCATAAAATGATAGCAATGGTCCAGCAAGCCAAGCCGGTTACAACATCCGCCACGCTACGCGAAGAGCTTAAGAAATCCAAAAAAGTATACAGTGAAGCCAATAAAATCATATCTAACATTATGCATGACGTGCGTATAGGTAGGCAGATTGAAGTCGAGCAGATCGAACCCGTGGTCGGGAAAATGGCTAATTCGATATTGCGCAACAAAGACGCCCTGCTTAGCTTGTGCAGGATCAAAAGCAAGGACGACTACACCTTTCTCCATTCTGTCAGCGTTGGCGCATTGCTGATCTCTTTCGCCCATGCGCTGGATTTTAATCATGACATCATAAAGCAGCTCGGCGTCGGCGGCATGTTACACGACATCGGTAAAACCAAGGTGCCGGATGAAATATTGAATAAACCGGGCAAGCTGACCGAAGAAGAATTCGTTATCATGAAGTCGCACGTAGTGCATGGCTGTAGCATCCTGAGAAAGTCGCCCGGCATCTCCCAAATATCTTTCGATGTGACCGCCCAGCACCATGAGCGCTTTGACGGCAGCGGCTACCCGCTAGGACTGAAGAATGCGGAAATGTCGGTCTACGGGCAAATGGCAGCCATTGTCGATGTTTACGATGCGATTACCGCAGATCGCTGCTATCACAAGGGCATGGAACCTACCGTTGCAGTCAGGAAAATGTTCGAATGGAGCAAATTCCACTTTAATCCCAAACTGCTCCGCACCTTCATTCGCACCGTCGGTATCTATCCGGTCGGCACTTTGGTGAGGCTGGAAAGCGGCAAAATCGGCGTCGTTATCGAACAGTGCGAAACGGATATGACCAGACCCTTGGTGCGTGCCATCTTTGATGTCAAAAAAAGCTATTTCATCACCCCGAATGACATCGACTTGGCAAAGCCGCTAGGCCAAGGCGGCGGCGACAAGATTGTCAACTACGAGTCTCCGGCCAAATGGAACATAGACCCCTATAAATTTATGTAGTCCAATCGGGTGGTTTCACAGTCTGATTGGGGGCTAAATCTATAGGGATTCGCCTTACAGCATTTTTGCTTGCCCGGCATTTTGGCTACAAACTTAACTCACTGCATTACAAATTAAAAGTTCACCCTCCCGTAGCGCCAAAAGCAAACATTCGCAAAAATATAGACTGCCCGTTCTTCGAACACTATGCATATGGTCATTACTCTCTAACCATATCAAGACGTCTGCAAGTGTACTGCTGTCGCCTGTAATCATCACCCCGCCTTCAGGCGATTTGGCATATTTCAATTGGTTGGGATAATTTAACCTTACATCTGCTATCGCGGATTTTGATATCCCCATGATTCTGGTAATCAATGTATTGTCTATCATTTTAATTCCCCCCGCTTTTGTGAAGACATCAAGAGGGATTTAAACTTCAAAGACAACCCATGTCAATCGATTTAATCGATTCAATCGCATCAATCGATTGCATTGATGCGATTGAATATAATAGCCGGGGTTCCGCATCACTAGCAACGGACGTATTTAACCAATGGACCACCGATATGCTTGGATAAACAGCTGATGTTTAACGCTTAATAGCTGCCCGCTGCACACTATTTAATGCACACTAAGAGACCTGCCCTCAGGTTTACATTGACAAGTTTTATGATAAAGCTCACATTGACCATGTAGCTGATTAAATTAAGCTTAATATCTAAGCAGTTGCAGATCCAATAATAAAAATAACTACAACGAGGATTACACTACATGAAATTATTAAAAAGCGCGGTCGTGGCGACTACATTGGCACTTTCTTTAGGATCTTTTTCGGCTAATGCTGAAATCTGTTTGGGTATGGCATGTATGTATAACAGAATGACTCCAGCTGAAGGAATTGATGCTACTGTGGGCCAAGTGACTAAAGCGTTGATAGCTATCAATGACAATGCCGGTAACGATACCGTTATAGAAGATATCAAAGAAGCGTTAAAATTAAGTAAAGAAATCAACGCCAATGACAAACTTGACCGTAATCGTAACCGTGCTAATGATTATCTGAAAAAAGCTCGAGCAGCCGTACAAGAGGGTGATTTGGTTAAAGCAACAGAACTCCTAAAAGAAGCTGAAAACCGCTTTTCAGATCTTAAAGGCATGATCGACTTAACTCAAGCAGATAGAAGATCACAACAAACCAACTTGCTCAATCGTATGACAGGCACGGTCGATAACGATGCCGGCGCCCGATCCAGCGTCCGATAGACAATACAATCATCAACAGGTATCTATCTATTTGTAAGATATAAAACAATACCTTACGTACAATTTTTACCGGACTTAGAGTAAGCTCAAATATAAGTTTACTCTGACCCCCAGTTATTCCGCGTCGATAATTGGGCATACCCACTCTCCATATCAGTAAACCTAACTCCGGATTTTCAGACAAAAGCAAGACTGCTTTTTCGAGCTCGGTGATGAGTGCCAAGCTATTTATTTGCCTGCGCGGAATAAAAAGCCGCCGTATTATTCAGATCGGCAGCAGGGTGAGCAATTATTTTCACTTCAAAGCTGCACGAGCTTACGCAATTACTTCCTCGAACGGCATGCCAATAACTGAGCCACTCTCGATCTCGGCAACACGCCTTTCAACGTCATGGCGCAGCAATACAGCGCTCAACACACAACGCCAATGACAGCCTGTCGAAATCGCGGCGGATTCGACTCCGAAATGAAAATTGACATAACCTAAGCATTAGACTTAAATTCGTCTTCCTTTTCCAATACCGGAGATATTCATGCGTAAGCATTCGTTTTTATCGGGTTTATTCCTGATTTCTTGTTTTCCATTATCGGCCTTAGCCCAAATCGATTGTAGCAATCTACCTCATTGGGTTACTTTGAGTAACAATATTCGCTTCAATCAAACTCACGTATTCTGCGGCGAATATAGCAGTAATAAACCTAAAGGGTTTCATTCCCGTCCTGGCGACGCCACCCCATCTACGGTTGCCAGTTTTACTATTCAGGATCCGGCTAATGCCGCCGGTATTTATACCGGTAAATGGACGTACACAGGGCATACAAGCCAGACCAAGTTTTCTTCGATGTATCCCGATGCATGCAGCCAATCCCAGGTATTAAACTCGATTGCTTATGCGTCATCGCACCCCGTAAGCTGCCCTTCCGGTGCTCCTTCCTGGGTTCAATGCGGTAACAATCGCCCCAATCCTTTAAACGGCGATACGGGCGATTATTGCAATAAAGACGGAGCACTGTTTACTATCGGCTACGCCCCGCCCAGAAATAATGAAATTAACACCGCTTTTCCATTGCGCTAATGAATTCCGAACATTTCACCTGGCCGGATCGTCGTGAAGGCGATCCCGTTCATGACCTGATTAATGCCTATCTTGTCATCGACATTCAAAACAGTCCAAATGGCACGGATGAGTTATTGGAAATGATTGATCAAGTAAAGCAGGGCCAACTTCCTTTTTGGGAAAGAATCGGCAATGCTTATACCCTGTCCCTATTTCCCGATCATGTTGAGATTGAGACAGAAAATGATTTTACAGATGAAGCTGGCGGCGTAATGGTGGCAAGCCTGGACGATTTTAAAAAGGCCGTCAGTGCATGGAAGGTGTTTATCGACACTAAAAATTAAAAAATACTCCGTATTGATCCTGCTTCGAGACGGAGGTTAAGCATTCTTTTCGGCGAACCGAGTTTCAGCTTCTTTCCATATTTCTTGCGGAGTACGGTCACTGATGCCGCTTGATTCGGCCTCATCAAGCATAAAACGAAGCTGAGTTTCCGCTTCTCGTTTTTCCTGGTCTCGGCGCAGCAAATCCTGAAAATATTCACTGTCATTTTCATATTTACCGGAATCAACCTGCGTCTTAACCCAACTTTCCATCTGATCGGTGATCGTGATTATTTTACGTTGCATGGATATAACAAGGCCTCAAGAGTAAAAATATGCGAAAATTCCGTTGTCATTTTTGGCCCATCTTTCCAAGAGGAAGGTAACCCGCCTCTTTATTCTTTTCACCCGTTGATTTCTTCATAACCTGCTTCAAGGAAAAACTCGCCTGACGGCATGGTAAAGGGCAATCTAATGATGGGTGCATTTGTTTTATGGGGGATCAAATAATCGCTTCCAAAGATAATTGTCGGCAGCGATAGTTTGAAAAGATAACCTTCATTTTCAAGCTCGCTTTTTGCGCCGCCGAGAACCATATTGGCAAGCTCTCCAACCAGGTCAATCACCATGCCGTCAATGGCAGTGCCTATGCTGTCAGGAGGCATCATATTTTTTGCAACCAGTAAAATGGCAGATTCGGAAAACGTTATCGCAATAGACGCTTTTCCCTTTGCCCCAACCATGTCCATTAAACCGGTAATATTTTTCCCTTGAACAGTCTGTGAATTTTTTTTTACCGTTGGAGTACCCACTTTGGGTTCAATATGCGCCATCGTGGAAAACACAATCAACGTTGACTTAAGGACCGGATTGATGAAATTAACTTTCATGCGTTAAATCCATTTAATTTAGTAAAAAGCAATAGAATAATGAATAGGAATTTCGACGCCATTTTCCAATCTATTTTAAGGTTCGAGCTCTGGTTTTAATCCAGGCGTTTTGTTGAGCCTGCGCATAATCATAGTACGCCGATCTTTGATGCTTCATTCCCAGCGCTTACCCGCGTCTTCAATCTCATCCGCAATATATTCAAGGTCGAGCACATCAAAACGGCCGGAACTAATAAACGCCGCTTGTTCATTCGTCCACGCTATTACGCCGGTTTTGTCGCCTTGCATTAATAATGCCCTCCGGGTATCTCAATAGCGTTTAGAGCTTTTCAAAATACCATTCAGTCGCTCATAAAACAACCCTGTTGAAACTACAGCCGGATGCCCCGTCCGAAACGTAAGCCGTTGATTACGTTTCGCCGCGTAGCTCAATCATTCAAGAAAATTTAGGAATAAGATTGGAAGTTGCAATCACAGTGGCTTGCCTAACGGCGAATCCGGCCTACGCATACCGCACTTCATCAAAGCTACAATCGATCTTTCCAATTACATCGGCCGTTGATGTAAATGGCTAACGGCGATAATCTACTCCTTTCATACTGAAAAATCGTTCAACTTTGAAAGATGCAGGGAGTGTCAGTCGAGGAACGCCGTGAACCCATCCCTGGGGGCTTGACGGCAGCATCCTTGCTGCCGACATCCTCGCCTGACACTCCCTGCACTTTTTCAAAATTAGACGTTTTTTAGATCAGATAGGAGTAAGTAACCATATAAATAGCATGTAATAGTAATCATAACTCATATATGGATACCGGATGAGCGATCAAAACAGCGTTGTCGGCATCGACGAGATCATCATGATTGATGCGACCGCTTCATCGCGCTGAAGAATTCGCATCGCAAGATTCCCGATATTTGATGTTAGGATAGAAATTTGACAAAAAACATATATCGCTATAATGAAAAACACATCAACTAATTTTGGAGAAATAACATGTTAGCCGTAAAAGATACCGGCCTCATTAGCCCGGAAGACTATTTGAAAGGCGAACCACTCAGTGAAGTAAAGCATGAATTGATAAACGGCCATGTGTATGCCATGGCCGGGGCCAGTGCCAATCATGAAAGAATATCGGTAAATATTTTAAGAAAATTTGGAAACCATTTGGAAAACACCCCCTGCGAACCGTTCGGTTCAGACATGAAGGTGAGAGTTGGTTCCAACTTCTTTTATCCCGATGTTACTGTCGATTGCCATTTCGACGATGCAGAACCGTACTTCACCGAAACCCCTATCATCATTATCGAGGTGTTATCGAGATCAACGCGCAGAACCGATGAAACCATCAAGTTGATGTCGTACATCACTATTCCCAGCCTGCTGGAATATGTCCTGATCCAACAGGATTTCGTGGATATTCAAGTCATACGGAGAAGCGAGGGATGGCTGCCAAAACACTATTTTCTTGATGATGAAATCACCTTTGAATCCATTGGCTTAACCTTATCGGTCGAAGACATTTATCATCGGGTACAAAACGATGATATGGTGGAATTCCTGAATAATAAAGCCGAAGCCGAGCAATAGCCCGGTTTTTTTGATGAATTTCGCTGCACTCTCCTACCCTCACATAGTTGATCAGGTCAAAGCCTTCTTGAGCGAGAACACCAAAAGGACAACCACACGTCGAGGATTTTGAATACCAAGACGGTGAACCGGAAAGCCTAGCCCTATTGGGTTTCTCTTAGGAATGCACCCTTCGCGCGTGCATAGGCGATGATTAGGACATGTATAGCGACCGCAACGACAATACCGATTGCCTGAGCCGCAAAGCCGCCGGCACCGGAAAGCTGGAACTGCCAAATGCTGTACACACCGACAGGCAAAAAGAAGATTGTTCCGGTTACTAATCCGGGATTATAGCGCTTAAAAAGTAGTGCGTGCCCGATGTGGACCAAGCCGTTTATGACGGCAAGATAGACCGCAATAAGACCTAGCCCGATATTGATGTTAGCTGCCAAATACGTCGCTATTGCAATGACGCCCCAGACTCCAGGAACATTAATTATGAACACAGCTAGCGGCGAAAGCACTTCCTTGCCGCCCCCAATAGTCTCGTTGAAGAATATTCTGAATCGATCCTTGTCATGCTCTTCATACTGATGAAGCATATACATCGGCAGGTGAAAAAACGTTAGCGTTAGCGGTACAGACCAGGAACCGGTCAATAGCGGAAACATGATGAGCAGGAGTATCCCTGCCAGAGCGCCGCCATATACCCAGTACATTACCAATCGTTCAAACATTACAGTATCCTCAGGAAGTTAATGAATGTTAGCGAGAGCTAACCGGGCGCGGCAATGCGCCCCCTACCCGGCTTAAATTAATTTATGCATGTTCCTTAGGAACGCGCACAAAATAACTTCGGCAACTAGCACCCTCTCCTGCTGGAGAGGGCTGGGGAGAGGAGAATCAAATTCATCCGCGTTCCTTAGCGGCTGCCATGCTTCAGGAAAGTCGGTTATACGGGCTACTGCGGCTTTTATCTCTGCAAGAAACTCATGCCCCAAGCCTTGTTTTTGCTGTTTGTAGTAATCCATTGCGCATTGCAATTCGTATTCCGCCGCTTCGAGAAAACCGACTTTCAATTCGATTCCAATCGGCTAAAAACTTGGTCGGCAGGTATTGAGCGCATTTCACCGTTATCGTAAGCATCGATGCGGCATTCGGCTTCAATGGCTATTAATTCGTCAATTTGCGGGTCAGGCCGATCAAGACTGACGAGCAGTTGTTCAGCTAAAGCCGCTCTATCCGCCAACGGCAGGCTTAACGCCTGATCAAATAACTGTTTTTGGTTCATAGTGGACACCTCACCAAGCCGTTGTGTTGGGCCATATCATACAGAATTTCAGAGCAGAACAACCACCAACTTTAGCTGGTGGTTGTTCTGCTCAGGAAAATGCACCATGCAAGACTTGTAACTTCCAATCAAATTTTTGTTTCAGAAGAATGCACAATTCAAGAACTACCCCCCGCGCTTTCGCATGTTAATGTCGGGCATAAAAAGCATGCCCCATACGCATCAACTTAATGAAGATTGCGAAAAAAATCGGTCTTCTCTACGCTATTAAACAAAGACTTACCAATGAAGAGAACACCTTTATAAACAACATCTATTTAAAAATCGCCGGCATCTTGCAGTTTGTTTTAAATGACCGGGCCAATGAACTGGGCAAGAAAATCGGCTTTATTGTCCGCCAACGAAAATTGACCGGTTCCAATTTTATAAAAACCTTGGTGTTTGGCTGGCTCCAAAAGACCGATCCGTCGGTGGAAGCCTTGGCCAGGGCCGGTTTTAGTCATGACCTAACGATCACCGCACAAGGCTTGGACAAGCGCTTTACCGAAAAAGCAGCGGTCTTCGTCAAGGGCGTATTGGAAGAGGCGCTGGGGCAAGTGGTGAAGGCCAAAACGGCGGTTGACGTGAACATACTGAACCGGTTCAGTCACGTCTATGTCGCCGATAGTAGCGTCATCACCCTGCCTGACGAACTTCATCCGCTGTGGCCCGGCACGGGCGGTGGGGCGGGCAGCAGCCGGGCCGCGGTCAAGATAGATACCTGCATTGAGCTGAAAACCGGCCACTTGCAGTGCGGCTTGCTACCGGGCAAGCAGGCAGATAACCACAGTCCCTTGGCCGAAGCGGTCTTTGAACCCAATAGTTTGCGTCTGCAAGATCTCGGTTATTTCAACCTGCAACGCATGAAAGAGCAGGCAGAACGAGGCGAGTACTGGATTTCGCGCTATCATATCAATACGGCGATTTTTGACGGGCAAGGCTGGCCGGTCGAACTACTGCCATGGCTGCACAGGCTCAAGGCGGCAGGCGTCAAACATCAGGAATGCGAGGTGGAACTCGGTGTGAAGACGCGCGTAAAAGCCAGACTGGTGCTGATACATTTGCCCGAAGAAGCGGCGGCCCGAAGTCGGGCAAAGATGAAAGAAAACGCGACCAACCAAGGCCGGACCGCCACTCAAGACAGCTTGGCCTTATGTGACTGGAAGATCCTGGTCACCAACACCGGTACTGAACTCTTGAGCGTTAAGGACTGTGTGCTGCTTTACAGCGTCCGCTGGCAGATCGAATTGCTATTCAAACTCTGGAAAAGCCACGGTAAACTGGGACACTCCAATAGCGCTAATCCCTGGCGCATCCTGTGTGAAGTCTATGCCAAGCTGCTCGCTCTCATGGTCCAGCATTGGATCGTCTTAACGGGGTTATGGGACATCCCGGAACGCAGCCTGATCAAAGGCGGGCAGATGATCAGGGAGCAATCCGTGCGCTTGGCGGTCTGCTTTAACGATATAAAAGCCGTCGTCCGGTTATTACGCGAGTTGACACAGCGTTTCGACGTGGGGTGCCGGCAGAATAAGCGTTTAACCCACCCCAATACTTGGGTGCAGCTACTGGAGGGGTATGAATTTTCTTAAGTTGATGCGTATGGGGCATAAAAAGCATGCCCGACCTACCCAGCTAGTCCGGGAGGATTTGACACAAAGGGATTGCGCTTAGCTTGATGCGTATGGGTTGCACCCCCCGTCCCGCTTGGAGCTTAACCAATGGGCTGCCAAGATACTTGGTGATGCAGCTCATTTTTAATGCTAAAAGCTGACCTTGCTGCTCTATCTAATGCACGATGCAAGCCCCCCTCCCGTGTTCCCTTATAGCGTTTTCTATATTTCAAATGCTTGTCATGAAGTGCTGGGCCAGAAAGGGATTTAAAATTTCTAAAACAAGTTCAAAGGTTAGGTTTATTTATGTCGCTTGAGTCATTGCCTCCAATAGCAGTTGTCTCCATTCCCAAGGCTGGTACTCATCTCCTGATTCATTTCCTTGAGTTATTAGGTTACCGCCGAGGCGGGTGCCTCGGGATGAATCCGGTTGAAGGTCATTGGTACCAGCTTTCTGAATCTCACACTCATACTATCACGGGGTGGCTTGGTACTATCGAACCCTATCACCCTGTTACAAAAATACCGGTTCTGTTTATGTATCGTAACCCACTCGATATGCTGGTTTCCGAAGCATCTTATGTTTCTGTGGACGGTAATACGGCTTTTTGGAGTTATTTCGCGAATATGACTTTGGCAGAAAGTATTTATTGCCTAATCGACGATCTTTGGATGCTATCTAGCATCCGGCAACGCGTAGCTTCATACATTGGATGGATGAATATAGGCAACGTAATCGCAGTGTCATTCGAAGAGCTGGTCGGTCAACCGGGCGGCGGCAATGACGAAGTTCAGGCCAAGGCCATTGAATCGATTTGCCTTAAGTTGGGAATCCGCGTCCCTTACGATTTGGGAAAACGAATTTTCAACGAAAACAGCCCCACTTTTCGAAAAGGCAAGATTGGTTCACATCGCTCGGCATTTGACGAAAAATGTTACCGCAGGTTTGCAGGTTTGGATCAAGACTTCATGCAGTTCATGGGCTATAAGTCTGTTACCGTTTCGGAAGATGGTCAAATAATCGAAGCTACCGATGAAGAACTGTATTCGTCCCGAATAAACGAGTTTCGCGACAGGCCTTTAATTCTTTCGACGGCCGAGAATTGCGAAATGCCTTATCTTGTCGCATCCGATGTATTTGATTACAACGTGGTTTTATTTCGAAAGCGTTATTACGCAGCCCGTCGGGCAATGGGCGATGTGGATTTTCGAACCTTGAGTGAGGAAGATCTGGCGGCTATGCCGTCATCCGAAAACCTAGATTCGCTCAGGCATATTCTGGAGGGGATCATTGCTGCCGCGACTTCCGAAGAAACCATGGCAAAGTTGAACGAAGCGAAACCGGCGTTCTTTGCGCAACATGGACATAATATTAAGCTATTTATGATGCGGAAATTTTGTTGTTATTTTTAGCTCATGTTTCAAAAATGAAAAGCAACGTAGATACCTACGAGCCGGACGGGGGCATGTTGCCCCGTCCGAAACGTTTTGAGTTGGATAACTAGCCTCAATCACAACAAAAACGTTAGGGACGGGGTTGCAAACCCCGTCCCGCTTGGTAGAACCCGAGTGAGCATTGCTATAATGTGTATGCTGTGGGTTCATTTCTTGTCGTTGCTTTCCAGCAGCTTTTTTCGTCCAGCTTCGTACTCCTGATACGACATGGATTTCTCAGCCGGTTTTTGCTCTACTGAAGGGTGAACAATCGCTTCCCTTGTCTTTAACCCTTCATAGACGTTGCCATAGTAGCGTTCGCTATTGGCGCACCCAGAGAGAAGTCCGAGGTGGGCGCATAAGGCAATGGCTATTTCTACACGCATGATGCCCTCCTATTTCGGGCCAATGAGTTTATGGCGTTGTTCGGCATTACTTAAAAGAACTCTGAATAATGAAGCCGAAGTGGGGAGTCGGATTGCTTACAATGATCTGCTCCCCAGAGGATTTTTTAATTACATACCCATCAAATATTTTTTCCTGCCCACCCTGCAAATTACCATACACTTTGACTTTCTCATCAATGGAAATATCTAGTTTTTTATTGTCTAACAACTTGGCTCTGACGTGGATTGAGCCGGAATTATCCGTTAGGGTAAATCCACTTTCATCAAGTTGAGTGATATTTCCCTCGATTGTACTTACCGGCGGCAATGCCAAGTTATTAATCGGTGTAGTGCTAGCGCACCCGCTCATCATTAAAACGATCAAAGCCAACAGCTGTAGATAGGTGGTTTTCATTGCGATTTCTCCTTTTTGATTTGCCTAACGTTAAGTAGACACCTTTTTAGGTGTATATTGAATTTCAATCCCCGGTGTATAACGCCCCCATGAAAATCCGTTAGGCAAGATACTATAAATATTCAATTATCGATAGCAACCTTATTTAAGCAAACCCAAAAACACCTTAAAAACATCCGTTCTCGTTTAATCGAGTGATCTTAATCAGGAATATCCATAACCCCCTCAACCACCATAACCGCCGCCCCGCCAACCCGAATCGTCAACATACTCTCCCCCTTATGATCCATCTCCAAATTCAGCACGCTACGCCGATTACTCTGCTCTCCCCGATCCACGGTAAACGTATAAGTCCCTTTCTGCATAAACTCAAATGAGCACAAATACGAAGCAAACGCAGGCATCGCGCTACCGACCGGCGGATCGTCATGAATGCCGATTCTTGGCCCCAACAAACGGGCGTTAAAATCGGCATCCGTAAACGGCGTTTTCGGGGAAAACAGCAGGATTTCCTGGGCGGCGGTTTGCGGGGCTATCGATTGGCTCCAGGCCGCGTAATTGAATTTTGCAGTCCTCACGCTTTCGTAACGCCAAACCGGCACGATCAAATACGGAACGCCGCAAGACACTAAACGCGCGGAATATTTTTTATGGTCGAATTCCGACGGCTGGAGCGACAGGAAACTCGCCAACTCTTCATCACTGGGCGTAAAGCGGTCGATGATCGAACTCACTTTACGGGTGAACTGCACAAAGCTGGGCTTGCCGTCTTCAGCGGAAATATTGACGTTGACCGGGCCGGTATTTTGCTCGAAAACCATCGGCGTAATTGCGTCATTCAACCGAATATCGCCGCAACTTGCCAACACAAAGGCGGTTGCGATAATCGGATGCCCGGCAAAATCGATTTCGCTTTGCGGCGAAAAAATCCGCATCACGCGGTTGGTGTTTTGTTTATCAGGATGAAATACAAATACCGTTTCCGACAGGTTTAATTCCCTGGCGACCAGTTGCATTTGCTGTTTGCTTAATCCTTCGGCATTCGGGAACACGGCTATTTGCGCGCCGCTGAAAATCTGTTTGGTAAATACATCGGCGATGTAATAGTTGTATTTCATGACGTTGCCCCGTCCTGCCGGAATAAAGAAACCGCATCGTTCCCACGCTCCGGCGTACCCTCTAGGGCATAAATGGGAATGCATCCTGCAACGCTCCAGCGTTGCCATACTCGACGCTGGAGCGTCTCTACTGCATTCCCACGCCGGAGCGTGGGAACGATATGAAGGTAATGGTTGTATTTCATAACGCTGGCTCCCCGTCCTGCGGCAATGATGAAAGGTCGACTTGAACGCTATCGTTGTCAATGCGAATCGCATAAACGGGTATTTTCACGGTTTCATCTTCCAGGCAAACGCCGGTTTGCAGATTGTAATGTTGTTTATATAAAGGCGACGCGACAACCGGCTGTCCGCCAATATCGCCGATCAAACCGCGCGACAGCACATTGGCATTGCCGAACGGGTCGTAATTGCCGACGGCATACACTTTCGCCTCGGATTCCGGCATCCAGAAAATCGCCACCTGCTCGCCTTCGAGCAATGCGCAAACACCGGAATTCGGCTGCAAATCGTCAATACTGCAAACGTCTATCCACTTAGCCATTTACGCAATCTCCATCAATTTAAAATGTTTCCGCTCGTTGTCATCGGCCGGACGAATCTGGCCGCGTTCTTCGACAAAGACGATATTGTCATCGGGCTGGTCGCTGTTGATGAAATGCCGGAAGCGTTTGAGCTTGGCTTCATCTTCAATCGCGGTCTTCCATTCGCATTGATAAGTGTCGATCACATACTGCATTTGCTGCTCCAGTTGATCGCACAGCCCCAGTTTGTCTTCAATGATCACCGATTTTAAGTAATCCAGCCCGCCTTCCATGTTTTCCATCCAGACCGAGGTGCGTTGCAGACGGTCGGCGGTGCGTACATAAAAGCTCAAGAAGCGGTCGATGTATTTAATCAGGGTAGGCTTGTCCAAGCCGGTCGCGAATAAATCCGCATGGCGCGGTTTCATGCCGCCGTTGCCGCAGACGTATAAATTCCAGCCGTTTTCGGTGGCGATAACGCCGACATCCTTGCCCTGCGCTTCGGCGCATTCGCGGGTGCAACCGGATACCGCGAATTTGATTTTATGCGGGGAACGCAAGCCTTTGTAACGGTTTTCCAGTTCTATCGCCAGACCGACGCTGTCATCGACGCCGTACCGGCACCAAGTGCTGCCGACGCAGGATTTAACCGTGCGCAGGGATTTGCCGTAAGCATGGCCCGATTCGAAACCGGCAGCTATCAATTCTTTCCAGATATGCGGCAATTGATCGACCCGCGCGCCGAATAAATCCACGCGCTGGCCGCCGGTGATTTTGGTGTACAGCTTGTATTTTTTGCCGACCTGCCCTAACGCAATCAACATGTCGGGGCTGATTTCGCCGCCGGTGATGCGCGGCACGACCGAATAAGTGCCGTCTTTTTGCATATTGGCTAAATAGGTATCGTTGGTGTCCTGTAGGCCTAAATGATCTTTCTCCAGGATATGCTCATTCCATTGCGAAGCCAGGATATTACCGACGGTCGGTTTGCAGATTTCGCAGCCTTGGCCTTTGCCGTGTTTGTGCAGCAAATCGGCGAAGGTCTTGATTTGTTCGACCCGGATCAGGTTATGAAGATCCTGCCGGGTATAGGCAAAATGCTCGCAAATGTCGGTATTAACTTCAAAGCCCTGTTTCGACAGTTCCGAATCCAGCACCGACTTAAGCAATGCCGAACAACCGCCGCAACCGGTGGCCGCTTTGGTTTCGGCTTTTAACGCGCCCATCGTCATGCAGCCGCCTTCAATCGCCGAACAAATCGTGCCTTTGGTCACGTCATAGCAAGAACAAATTTGCGCCGACGCAGGCAACGCATCCGGACCCAAGCCGACCGATTCGTCGGAGCGATGCGGTAGTATCAATGCATCGGGATTCTCCGGCAGTTCGATACCGTTCAGGCAGTACTGCAATAACGTGCTGTAACCCGACGCATCGCCGACCAGCACCGCGCCGAGCAATTGCTTTTTATCCCGGCTGACCACCAGCCGTTTGTAGATTTCGCTGTCGCCGTTTTGATAGCTGTAAACCATCGCGCCCTGGGTTTTGGCGTGAGCATCGCCGATGCTCGCTACATCGACGCCCATCAGTTTCAGCTTGGTGCTCATGTCCGCGCCGGTAAAGCTGGCGTCATTGCCGGCCAAATCGGCCACGACGGTGCGCGCCATTGTATAACCCGGCGCAACCAAACCGTAAATCATGCCGTTCCACAACGCGCATTCGCCGATTGCGTAAATGCTAGGGTCGGAAGTGCGGCATTGGTTATCGATGACGATGCCGCCGCGCTGGCCGACTTCCACGCCGCAAGCCCTGGCGAGATCGTCGCGCGGACGAATCCCGGCCGAAAACAGCACGATGTCCGTTTCCAATTCTTCGCCGTCGGCAAAACACATTTTGTTGACACATTGCTCGCCATCTGTGATGACGCTGGTGTTTTTGCCGGTATGCACGGTGACGCCCAGATTCTCGATTTTGAGCCGCAGCATCGCGCCGCCTGCGTCATCCAACTGCACCGCCATCAAGCGCGGGGCGAATTCGACGACATGGGTTTCCAGGCCTAAATCCATTAATGCTTTGGCTGCTTCAAGACCCAACAAGCCGCCGCCAACCACGGTGCCGACCTTGCCCGTTTTTGCAGCGGCGGCAATCGCTTCAAGATCCTCAATGGTGCGGTAAACCAGGCATTGCGCCCGGTCATGCCCAGGAACGGGCGGCACGAATGGATAAGAACCTGTCGCCAGCACCAGTTTGTCGTAAGCGATGGTCAGGCCTTTTGCCGAGGTGACGGTTTTATCGGCTCTATTAATAGTGGCGACTTTATCGCCTAAGTGAATGGTGATGCCATGTTGTTCAAAAAAGCCGTCTTCGACTAGAGACAGCTCCTTGGCCGTGGTGCCGGTAAAAAACGACGACAAATGCACCCGGTCATAAGCTGCCCTGGGCTCTTCGCAAAAAGTAACAATTCGATACTGCTCTTTAATGGTGCTTTCGACCAGACTCGCCAGAAAATGCTGTCCGACCATACCGTTGCCAATGACTATAAGTGTTTGTTTTTCGCTCATATACAACCTCGTTAGCGATGTTTATTGTTTGCGAGTTGTAGAGCAATGCCTGTGCCATCATTCACAAGCCGGTGATTTTAATGGTTTGTTCAATCCTTAGGCTGAAAACCAGTGCATCCAAATGAGCTACGATGGTGCATATAGAAAAATAATGTTCCTTATATGTGCAAGGCCAATCAAATTCTTATCGGTATCGCACCAATATAGTCCGCATAAGCCTGCGCTCGATAGAAATCAATAGGGCTTCATCTATTCGCTTAGGATATGGCTGACAATAACCTGAACTCAGGGTTCCCTCGTTCCCAGGCCACAATCATTAATTGTAGGAGCGGGCCGTGCCCGCGATAAAAGGAGCTATAAGTCTACAATCGAGGTCCAAATGTCGCGGGCACGGCCCGCTCCTACAGCGTATCGATGCGCTTAACTTAATGGCGCGTGGAAACCACAAACCGATGTTATTTTGTCAAAATCCTTAGCTGATCAGGCGGAAACTCAATTATGCTCAGTAAATGGCGTAGTTTGTGCTAATTATTTAAGAATGAACGCTTTGAATGTATTACTTATTGAAGATGAAACGACCGATCAGTTATTGGAAAAAATACTGGTCACTAAGGGCTATTCGGTCACAAGCGCAGCCGCGTCCAAAGCGGACATTCAATCCTTGGTAATGAACAATATCGACATTGTCATTTTTAACATTGCCAGCCCCAAAAAATATTTTCAAGATATTCAATGTATTAACCAAAAACAACCGCTTCCGATTGTAATTTTCGCTTCCGATGACACAACCGACACTATCAACCGGGTTGTTAAGGCCGGAGTTGGCGCTTATGTGATCAACGGCCTGGAGGCGGGCCGCATTAACAGCATTATCAATATCGCGATAGCGAGATTCAAGGAACAGCAAAGCCTCAGAATCGAATTGGAAAAAACAAAAGCCAAGCTTGAAGAACGAAAACTGATAGACCGGGCAAAAGGCATTCTGATCAAAACCCGCGGCTTCACCGAAGACGATGCTTATCACACCCTGAGAAAACTGGCGATGGATCGCAATATCGCAATCGGGGAAATGGCGAAAAACGTTATCGCCATGGCTGAGCTGCTTAAGTAGCTGGTATTACACCCTGTCCACGAAGACACGAGTTTTTATAACTATTCAGCACATAGAAAAATGGAACACGGATTAAAGGATTTAAAAGCGCAAACGAACTAAAAATCCGTGTAAATCCGTACTATCCGTGTCATCCGTGTTCTATTGAGCATACGCGGAGTCGTTACAAATTCCTTAACTATCGAACAAACCGAAAGTCATCGGCATCCTGAAGTTAAGGGTAACGTCTTGCGCATCCGTCGTGGCGCCTATGCCTAAAGACAAGTTGAAAGTCGTCCGTTTCGAATATTTGAACGAATAGCCAACCAGCAGTTGCCCTATATCCAAGGTACTGCCCTTAATCGCCTCGCCATTAATTTCGGACTCCAAAACATGCTTATGCGAGTAGCCCAAGCTATACGACGAGCGCTCATTAATACCGAAGCCCATACCGAAACTGACTCCCAGCGCATCGCCCGGATTAATCTTACCGGAATTGGTGTTGGTTTCGGCATTGTAACTGTAGCTAAGATTACCGAAAAACACCGCCGGATCGGTTGGATAAAGCGCGGTAAGACTGGGCTGAAAACTAAAATACCCAGCACCTGTCGGCAATTCGGTCGGGAATGTCGCGCCGGGAACGCCTTGAGCTTGTACGAATTGAACCTCAAAAGGACTTTTCCCCGTAGGTGCGGTGGCAACAATATTACCGACCAGGATAGGCCAGCCGCCGGCACCGCTGTTAAGCTGATAACGGCCGGCAAATTCAAGATCGCCGATGCCATTTCCGGTTGCATTAAACGTTTCATCGACGCCCGCGCCGATACTGACCGCTCGCGAACGCTGGGTATCGTCGCGATAGACATAAGGCGCCCTGAACTCCAATTCCAAACGATCCGTCACCCCGTAACGAGCGCCCAGCGTGCCGATGAAACTGTGCCGTTTAACTTCGCGAAGATCGATCAGGCCAATGGCAATAGCCGGAAGAAAGGTGAAGGCATCGAGAAATACCCGGTTGTTACTGGTGTAGGCGTAGTACAGCGACGGCTCGACCACAATATTGCCTTTTTTGGTTAATACGCCGCCCACTGTATCGCTTAATCGTGGAATTTCCGGCGGCCTTGGTTTTTCTGTTACTCCGGGAGGAGCCTGACCGACAGGCTTGGACGGAAGCCGGTTAGGCGATTTTGCCGGTTCATTGTTATTTTGCGCCGAAACGATTTTAGCTTTATTGGCTGCCTGCTCGACCGGTTTATTCCCTGATGATTGATTGGTCAGCGCATCAAGGCGCGATTTCAGTTGCTCCAATTCCTTGCCTTGTTCGGCAATAATCCGCCGTTGCATTTGGAATTCTTTTTGCTGCTCGGCAATCAGTTTTTTATATTGCGCCAAAGAATTGTTTTGGTCGCCTGTTTTTGCATAGCTGCTGCTTACAAAAAAAATACAACCGATAAAAATAATTCTTTTAATACCTTCAAAGAGAAGGAAGTTACCGCTCCCCGCTTTCACCTTCATATTATTATTTCCCTTTTTCCAGCCATTAAACGCATAGTAATTAATAATCGCCCGATGGCTTATCAATTGCCTGTTTAAAACGTCCTTTTAGTGCTTATTGCTTGGCTTTTATTAGCGTATAAAAACCCTCATGAGAAAAAACGTGCGAGAGCAAATAAGCCATCCCGCTGACTTTATAAGTTATTAAGCCTACCGGGACAATTAGTATAAATACTTAGGCTGGGTGTCATTGCTCGGTTAATCGATTTAAAAGCTTGTCACCACGAAGACACGAAGGACATGGAGAAATAAAACTTCGTATCTTCGTGATGAATCGTTTATCGCTTAGGAACGTGCGTGAAATAAGAGAATAACCTAATGCGCATTAGGCAAAATAAGATTATTAAACGCCATCCCGTTACTATTTAAATCCATGCCCTTTAAATTGCTGACCGCTATATTAATATCGGTAACGGTTTTAATAATTTGGTTATCCACGTTATTCTGGATGACGGAACTCAATCCCGAGTCCGCAAAATCCGTAGCCTGATTCATTGCTCCGTTCTGGAATAATGCAGTATTTCCGGGTAATTGAAAAAATGAAGAAGAAACGACCGAGCCGTTTAAAGACGTAATTCTCTCTAAACTAAAATCGATGTTCATTCCGTTTGGCAGCACGAAGCCGCCTCGCAATCGGTCCAACTCGCCGTCAGACGCGCGCTCCCAATTACCGAACTGTTGCCGGGCAATGCCCGGTGTTTCATCCGCAAACACCTGACCGGCGAAACTTGCGCTCCCCCAAGCTATCCAGAGCAGCGCTTGCTTGAGTTTCCGGCAGACATTAAATTGATATGCTTTCACGTTAATCACTCCGCTTAATTAAAAATCCCAACGTCCGCGTTGCAACATATTAAATAGACCTAAACTGGCTCGATCAACGGCGGAACCTAACGGCGCCTTGACCCGAAGCGCCCACTCTTGCCGATCTTGAAAATGCTTTGCCGCTACATCCTGTTTATCGTGGATCAAGAATAAAATACGGTTTTCCCACATCGCTTCAAACTCATCCCTGGGCATTACTTTTATGCCGACAGCCGGATCTCCGACCAGGACTTCTTGGTCATTGAGTCCTTTAATAATGACGAAATGCATGTAACCGTTATTATTGATAATCGTGATCGCCGGCACATTGGCTTGCACCAATTGATCCAGTTTGATCTTGAACCCGTCGGAACGATAGCCGCGTCTTTCCAGGTAAAGTTTTATATCCAGTAACGAAAAGCCCTGCTTTTGAATCTTCTGCTGATCGCCGTTTTGATACATATCGACAAAGACACTTTGCTCGTCCACGGTATCGTCATAATGATAGGTCAGCAGGCTGGCCAAGGTTGCCGAGCCGCAGCTGAAATCGTACTGTTGTTTGTATACGGTTTTAAATCGCCGCTCTAAAAAACTGGTCGCGGGAATATCATAGTTACCGGCGCCGGCAATGCCGTTAAAGTTAATGGAGCCGGCATGACAACAAAACGTAGCCAGCATCGGAACAATGCATTTAACAAAAAATCGTGTCATAGCGCACTTCCATTCATTACGGCGCTATCGTGACATTGACGATAGTCGAATCCTGAATGACGACATTGTTGCCGCTGTTTTGAATCACGCTGGTAATGCCGCTTGCCTGTGCAAACGAGCCGTGATCGATGATGTTGTAACCGTTAACATTGTTATTTGCCTGGTTGCCGCTCAGCGTAGCGCGTACATTCATGTTATTAAGCGTTGTCATATCCACGCCTTCGCGGCCTCGCGCATCATCCAGCTCTTCCGACAACACTGTTTCGGTCGCCGAAAAAAGCAATTTATCCCGATCATGAACGGAATTAGCGTTCGCAGCCTGATTTTGCATGACCGTCACCAGCAAAATTAAACAACAGTTCCTTAAAATAGTTCCCATAACACCCTCCTCACCTATTTGACGATATGCCAGTAAAACCGGTGAGCGATTGCTCACCCACCGGCAAACTGAAGTTTATTAACCGTGTTGGCTAATAAACCTTAAGGTGCAATAGAGGCAGAACCTTGGGTAACAGTTACGGTACCGTCAACTAATACGGATTGTTGCGCTATACCGCTACCTGAGTTTTGAAAGGTTTGGGTAATACCCGCGTTACCGACAATCGACTGATCGATAGAATTGCCAACCGGTACCGAGGCAAGCCAAGTACCATTAGCCGGTAAAACAGAGGCCGCGCCAGTAACTTGAGCCGACAAGTTTTGATTGTTGACTTTATAGGTGCTGGAGGCATCGCCGCCATTAGCCGCAGCCGAGCCGGCGCCATTTGAAGCCGCATATCTGTTATCGGAGTGGTCGCTGTTATCCGTCGTGGCATCGCCGCCGCCATTAGCTGCGGCAGATCCTTGACTTGCATTAGCATGACTGTTGTCGGAGTGATCGCTGTTATCGGTAGTTGCATTACCGCCACCGTTAGCCGCGGCCGATCCGATTCCATTTGAATTTGCCTGGCTATTATCGGTCGTTGCGGTTGCAGTACTGCCGTTATTTGCTGCCGCGGAACCTTGACCGGTTGCATCGGCCAAGCTGTGATCGGAACGATCCGAGGTGGCGGTACTACCGTTATTGGCCGCAGCATCGGTTGCAGTAGCCGCACTGTGATCGGAGTTATCCGAACGATCCGAGATGGCGAGACTGCCATTGTTTGCAGCGGCATCGGTTGCGGAAGCCGAACTGTTATCGGAGTTATCCGAGTGGTCTGAGTTATCCGTAGCGGTGCTACCGTTATTAGCTGCCGCATTAGTTGCGGAAGCTGAACTGCTAACGGAATTGTCAGAGTTATCTGAATTATCCGAGTGGTCTGAGTTATCTGAATTATCTGAATTATCCGAGTTGTCAGAGTTATCTGAACGATCCGATACGGCGAGACTGCTATTATTTGCAGCCGCATCGGTTGCAGCAGCACTGTTGCTGGAATTATCGCTGTTATCGGAGTTGTCGCTGTTATCGGAATTATCGCTGTTATCCGAGTTGTCGGTGTTATCGGTACTACTGTCAAACGTATTGCCGTTTAAGCTGTCGGAAACAGTCACAGGTATGTTTGTACTGTTATCCGTCGCAGTTGAGTATTCATTTGCAGCCGTACCTGTACCACTTTGGTCGCTGGTAGCAGTCGCGGTTTGGCTTTGTGCCGAATCGGTCGCTGTATTAGTAGGATTTGCCCATGCACTGGAAGTTGAGCCCAATGCAAGCAGAATACTTGCAGTCAATATTTTTTTGTTAAATTGTTTCATTTTAGTACTCCATGAATATATTCAAATACAATCAGATGGCGTTCAAAAAAATATCTGATGAGGTTATAACAACCCTGTACCTCGCCATTTTCTCGGTGAGTTAGAGGTTGTTAGGGCATAGTATTCTTAATTACGTCTTAAATTGCCATAGAGCAAATATCATTAAATGCTTAAAAATCATATGCCTATGTACAATCACCTAGTTAACACGGCATATGCCATTTAAGAAGATATTTGAAAATATCGCGCTTCGGCAAACCCGGCACAAACGGGGGTGTTAAGGGGGAATGGGAAGGAACTCTCGTATTACCGATATAAACCGACATACCTAAACCACGTAACAAGCGGCTTTATTGCGCTACGATAAGCGGATCGGCATTGTTCGGAAAACTGAAGACCCGCTCTGTTTCTACCATAACGGTAAAAACAGAGCGGTTAAGAAGAATCAGGTTAAACCTGAAAATAGATGCGGCGATAGCGCCAATCGACAACTCGAAAGACGTGCTGTTGCAACCCAGCACACCAATAGGCTATTTATTGAACCATCCTTTAACAACAGGCCAACCGTGTATCAGCCATTGTTCCGTTGCAAAAATTGCCGCCCGTTTCACCTGCACCGCGGCCACCTTAATATAAAGCCATAGCCTGTCGGCAACCGATGCTCCGGGGCTATCGCGCCATTGCAAATAACGCGAACCGAAGCCGTCAATGAATACGGGCTTAAAAAACCACATTTCCAAGATAGAAGTCGCCCACATAAACACAAACGAAACGGCCATGCCCATACCGGCAAGAATAACCAGCCAGGCAAACATCGGATGAATTTTAGTCAGCCACCACGACAATATATCCGCGATCAGGAACACATAAGGCATGCCGATAGCAATGCATTTATATTGTGTTGTCGAGGTCTCGGCAAAGCTGAAAATAAGCCCCACAAACATGAAAATAAAACTGATGCCGAACAAATGAATATGCGAAACGCGGATCAATGAACTAAACGTAGTGCCTGTATCTTGCGTCGATAAGGCTTTTAGCGACTCAAACTGGGTAAAATCCGGTATGCCGGAGGCCTCTTTGTTATGGCACATTACACAACGGCTCTCGATTATTTTGTCGATACCGTCATCCTTGTAATCGTCAATAGCCGCCCCCTCCCTAACCCATTCCATAATCTTGAAACGCTCCTGTTCCGGCGCCTTATCCTTCATCGAACCGTTAAGTTTCTGCTCCAAAACGGTGCCTGAGCGGTTACCGTAATAGCTGTACACAATATCGTCGACCGACAAGCCGAATTTGCCGTCAGCCATCCCATGCGTAAACAGGATTTGGATTAATGCGAAAAGATAACCTATGCCGACCGTACACAAATAGCCGGTAAATAATACTTTAATAGGCGTATCGTGATCTTTTAGAGGGGTGTATGTTGTTCTCATAATATCGATTGAAATAGTTAAGTGATTGTGTTCAGGCTCAGTCCGAACCCATGATCCTGGAATAAGACGATTATAGTTTGCTTTGATGACGCTATTATTGCCGAACCTTTGCTGTTATCGCGATTATTCGGCAACATTGTCTTCGCCTTGTCGCCAAATACCCATAGTATCGGTTGCAACATATAGTAATCCAGGCCGTTTCGATAATATGTTCGCTATCGCTCTTTAACGCAAATTTAAAGCTACCCAGATCCCCTCAATGGATTATCCGCCGCAATAAATCGAACAATGAAAACCACGCGATGCCATGCCGTCATGTTAAGGAACGCGCACAAAATAACTTCGGCAACTGGCTCCCTCTCCTGTTGGAGAGGGTTGGGGTGAGGAGAATCAAATGCTCAAGTTATTTCATCCGCGTTCCTAAACATGCTCGGCGCTTTGAGCATTAACGATCACTGTCGGAAGGCAGATTTTATGCCAAGCAGCGGATAAAACTTGAGGCCGCATTGAACAGCGCAAGTTATCGTGCCATACAGCAAATGAACCAGTTTGGTGCATTTTGTTGAAATTGGCGCACCAAACTAATGCATTGTCATCATTCAAACAATTGCCTCAGCTTGGCTACAAACCCTAACTGTCTATAGCCTTACCCATGAAAATCCATTTGCATACTCTTTTACTAGCTCTATCCCTTAGAAAAGGGTACAAATGCCTCAAATTTTGACAGGCAATTAATAGGGATAATTTACCTGAATAATTCATATTAATTTTGGCGTATTTATTGCTGCGTTTTGCACAACACAAAAACTTACGCCTTCAGTGTACTGACAATACAGGTTCAATAGCCGGACAGAATAACAAAAAACACCTACAACCTTCCTAACACTCGGTTTTTTTAAAATACTTTATCTATTTAAGAAGCGGCGAATATGTTATTTCCATGACAAACCCCTTAAATAAACCTTAGCGATATGAATCAAAAAAAAGAACTATTCCCTTATTTCCAGCCTATCGTCGGCGCCGCCAGCGGTTCTATCATCGGTTACGAAGCATTAGCCCGGCAACGCGATACAAACGGCAGGGTTATTTCGGCAGGCGCATTGTTCTCTTCGCCGGATATTGCCGCCGAACAACTGATAGCATGGGATCGCATGATTCGGCGCCAGGCGCTGGAGCAATTCAGTCAATCGAATTTCAACGGTTATTTAACCATTAATATTTCAGCCGCCTGGATCGACCAACTCGCTGACTTTAATTCATTACCGACCCTGCTAATGCTGGACGAGTTTAATATCGACAGAAGCCGCATTATTATTGAAATAACCGAATCGAAAGGCGATCTGGACAAACTCGTCGAAATTGCCGCTGTCTATCGACGCCACGGTTTGAAAATAGCCATTGACGATTTCGGCGCCGGTTTTTCCCAGCTGGAACGCGTCATGGCCATACAACCCGACATTATCAAACTGGATATGCAGCTATTCCAAAGCGCGGCCAAAGGCGGTATTGCCAGCGATATAGTGCATTTAATATCGCGTCTGGCTAAACGCACCGGTTGCCGCATTGTTTGCGAGGGCGTGGAAACCGATGACGACTTCCATTTCGGCTTGAACTGCGGCGCCCAATATATGCAAGGTTATCTGTTTTCTCCCGCTACGGCAGAGTTTAAAAAACCGATGTATTATCAACAACAAATCAGCTCACTAAGAAAGAGCTTCCTGAAAAAAACCTTAGCCAAAGAAGCGCAAAAAATACAGTTTATCTCCAACATTAAAGACTTGATCGAACTCCTGAAAAAAGCCCTGAAAACCGACTTCAACCTCAATCAATTAGCGGCACACCCGTTTGAAGAAAGCGGTGTTCTACGGTTCTATTTGTGCAATAACGAAGGCGACCAGATCTCATCCAATTTTAATTTTGCCGATGGCAAGTGGTTTGAGGACGATACACAATTTGGCTTTAACTGGGCATGGCGGCCTTATTTTTACCAATTGCTGGCGCTGGAATCGGAAAAAGACAGCTATCGCATTGTGACATCGGATCGTTACCGGGATTTTAATACCGATATACTTTGTAAAACCCTGTCATTGAGACTGGACGACAAGTGTATTTTATTAATTGATATTGCTGCCGAATGGATATAAATTCCGGCATTCATTAATCCTTCGGCTTATCGGCAAAAGACATGAAGTATGATCATTTCCCGATGTTCTTCGCTGCCTCCGTGACCAATAAATTTTTGCCTATTTGGGCTAGACAGTAACCCTCATATCACATAGTCCGCCGTGATAGATCGCTGCCTGAACCGTTTAGCGCCCACCTCATCATTATAAAAAGGAAAAGACTCATGCCAAATGATATGAAAAATTCCAGCCAATTATCTATCAAAATGCGTTTTGCGATAATTTTGGGTACCTTGGTTATCGGTTTTTCGTTGTTCGGTTTCGCAACATTCAAAGCCATGAATACGCTTAACGTTAATGGCCCGATTTATCAACGCATTGTCCAAGGTAAAGATATTATTGCCGACGTGCTGCCTCCGCCCGAATACATCATCGAATCCTACCTGGTGGCGCTGCAATTAAGCCAAACCGCCGATCCCGCTGAAATCAACACTTTAGCGGCGCGTTTCCAGACCTTAAAAGAGGACTACGAGTCGCGTCATCATTATTGGCTAGGCCAGTCTTTGGAGCAGGAACTCCAGACGCCTTTACTTGAGCGCTCTTACCGGGCCGCGCAAACTTTTTACAATGAAGCCGGACAGCGTTTTTTGCCAAGCATTCAGAGCGCAGAACATAACGGCGCCCAGGTCAGCCTCCAAAAAATGCGCCGTGCTTACGAAGAGCATCGTGCTGCTATTGATGAGGTGGTGAAACTGACATCGGCTCGCAATGTGAATGATGAAGCACAGGCGCTGAGCACCCTACACGGGTACAAAACCGTATTGTTAGGCATTTTTGTCTTCAGCGTTGCAATGGCAGTGGTGCTGACCATCCTGATCAGCCGCGGCATATTAGGCTCGCTGAAAACCGTGCAACAAGTAGCGGGCGCCATTGCCGATGGCGATTTGACATCCAGCATCGACACTCGGCAAAAAAATGAGATCGGCGATTTATTGCGCTCCATGAGCACCATGCAACAACAACTGCTGGAACGGATAACGACAGCACATAAAGCCGCCGATGAAACCCTGCGCGTCAAAATTGCGCTGGACAATGTCAGTACCGGCGTCCTGATTGCAGATAATGACCGCAAGATCATTTATGCCAATAAATCGGCGATTAATACTCTTAGCCAGGTGGAAGCGGAAATTAGCCGGCAACTGCCAAAATTCTCTATCAAGAATCTTGTCGGTACCACCATGGACGATTTCCATAAAAACCCCTCGCATCAAGCAAAAATGCTCGGCTCCCTAAGCCATGCCTATGAAGCCGGTATGCTGGTGGGCGGCCGTTCGATGGCCGTGCTCGTCAATCCGGTCATCACCGAACAAGGACAGCGGCTGGGGACGGTGGCCGAATGGCGCGACCGTACCGCGGAAGTGGCCGTGGAAAAAGAGCTATCCACCTTTATCGCAGCCGCTACCATGGGCAACTTTGCCAACCGTTTCGACTTACACGGCAAGGAAGGCTTCCTGCGCGAACTGGGCGAAAGCCTCAACCAACTGTTGTCCACCAGTGAAACCGGCCTCAATGAAGTGGTGCGGGTACTGAATGCGCTATCCCATGGCAACCTGACCGAAACCATCACCAATGATTATGCCGGCACTTTCGGACAACTCAAGGACGATTCCAATACCACGGTAGAAAAACTCAAAGAGATCATCAACCAAATCAAGGATGCCGCCGACGGCATTAACACCGCGTCTAAAGAAATCGCCGCCGGCAATAACGACTTGTCGAACCGCACCGAACAGCAAGCCGCCAGTCTGGAACAAACCGCCGCCAGCATGGAAGAGCTGACTTCCGCCGTACAGCATAATGCCGCTAACGCGCAACAGGCCAACCGGCTTGCCGTTGATGCGTCCACTATCGCCGGCAAAGGCGTTGAAGTGGTCGATCAAGTCGTTACGACAATGAATGACATCAACGAATCTTCACATAAAATCGGCGACATTATTTCGGTGATCGACGACATCGCGTTCCAGACCAATATCCTGGCCCTGAATGCCGCTGTCGAAGCGGCCCGCGCCGGCGAGCAAGGCCGGGGTTTTGCGGTAGTGGCTGTGGAAGTGCGTAATCTGGCCCAGCGCGCCGCAACGGCTGCCGGGGAAATCAAAGACCTGATTAACGACTCGGTCAACAAAGTGTCGGGAGGCAGTAAATTGGTTGCCCAAGCCGGGCAAACCATGGAAGAAATCGTCAGTTCCATCCGCGGCGTTACCGAGATGATGGCTGAAATCACCGCAGCCTCCGCTGAACAAAGCTCCGGCATCGAACAGGTCAACCAAGCCATCGCGCAAATGGATGAAGTCACTCAACAAAATGCCGCGTTGGTCGAACAAGCCTCAGCCGCAGCCGAATCGTTGGAAGAACAGGCGCAAAGCCTGGTAATCACAACAGGAAGTTTTAAACTGGCTGTTAATTCGCCCGATTCGAACCGCCTTGCTCATCTGCCGCCCGCAAAAAGAGAAACGACATCCGCCGGAGCGGGTACCGTTAGAAGTTTATCGGTTAAACCTAAGACACCGTCAAAACCTGTTAGTAGTGACGATTGGGAAGAGTTTTAGTCGCCGTTTATCTAAGTAAAAGCGGTAAATTCTTACTTTGCCGCTTTTACTACACCAGCCTTTATTAAAGCCATGGACATCACCATCACCACCCCTGCCCTGTTATTTCCAGCCATTTCAGTCTTGTTTTTGGCCTATTCCAATCGTTTTCTGGCGATTGCCAGCCGGATTAGAGAGCAGCACAACCTGTTTAACAAAACCCACAGTCCGGTTGCCAAAAAACAAATCGACAGCTTAAGGCTCCGCATCCGCTTTATTGTAGCGATGCAGTTGCTGGCGGTGGTTGGGATTATCAGCTGCATACTGGCCATGGGGCTGATTTTTTACGGCCGGCAATATTCCGGCAACATTACTTTCGGCTTTAGCATGGCCTTTATCGTTTTATCATTGCTGGCATCGGTCAGCGAGCTGTTACTTTCGACCAAAGCGCTTAACATCGAACTTGAGGATATGGAAGGATAGCCAACCCATTGAAGTAACATCTTGTTAATAATAGAACACGGATTAAACGGATAAACACGGATTTAAAAACGCAAACAAACCGGGTTCGAACTAAAAATCCGTGTAAATCCGTCCTATCCGTGTCATCCGTCGACTGCATGGAGGCAGGAGGTAGAGCAATGCAGGAGCAATTGCCGAGTTCCATTTTTCTATGTGGTGAATAAAAGACTTTAAATCGCCTGAGAGTAATGAGAAATGGTCGATGCAATGATCACTAAAACAAAAAAGTAACCACCGCCTTCAAATGCCCGCCGTCTATGACCGGCATTGCCAGCATCGAATTCAAGCCGCCTTCCGCAACAGCGCTTTTTGAATTATTCCTGATAACAGGAACCCCGGTCAGCCACACCCTGCCCAATAGCCCTTCGCCTTTGCGCACTGAAACGGTCTCAAATATCTCCGCCAGTTCATCGTTTTGTTTGCTGTATCCCGATTGACACACCAGGCGCCGGCCGCTTTCATCCGGCACCCAAATCTGCAAGCGTTTGGCAATCGGCGTCGCTTTAGCCGACAGAAAGGTCATGATATAAACCTGATCGGCAACGACCGAAACCGGAATGCCCAGCGCCGTCGTTATCCCGGCTTTTCTGGCATCCGCACTTCTGAGAAATGTAGACGACAAACCCAGATCCTCTATCAGCACCGGCATCCCGGTTGCCCATACCTGTCCGGGCAAACCCGCCCCTTTGGCGAATTTTATTGTTCGGGATATGGCTTCAAAATCATCCAGCGTACCGTAATAGCCGTCAATTACAGCCAACTCGGCGCTGTCTTCCAAATTGTTAGCCCATACTTCTATAGCGCCGGCATGATGTTGATCGTCTCCGCATAAAAAAACCACTACGGCCATGATGAAGTCGCCGGAAAAGACCGGTATCGCGATACCGCAGGTTAATCCGGCTTTTTTGGCCGATTTGGTCCGCTTAAAATACGAGTGATCGAATTGGGTTAATACCATCGGATGACCCGCGGCCCATGCCTTGCCGGGCAAACCTTCGTCATAAGCGAAGGACTCCTTCTCACTGGCGACGCGAAACTCATTCAACGAACCGTACAGTCCTGCGCTAAATTCCAAGCGGGTGCGATCTTTTGTCGGTATCCAGATTTCCGTTACTTTAATAAATGTTTTCATATCGAATGGCTCAGTTTAGACACCGGAAATTAATAATTATCCAAGTAATAAGCAGGTTTTATGCCGACAGTTCAGGCTTTGCCAAAGTGGAAGCTTTACTCCTATCTGATCTAAAAAACGTCTAATTTTGAAAAAGAGCGGGGAGTGTCAGGCGAGGATGTCGGCAGCAAGGATGCTGCCGTCAAGCCCCCAGGGATGGGTTCACGGCGCTCCTCGGCTGACACTCCCCGCATCTTTCATAGTTGAACGATTTTTCAGTATGAAGGGAGTAGATGCAGCCTTCTCGACCTTACACAGCAAAAGAGCTCAATTGGTGCGACATCCGGCAAAAGCGCACTTATTCGATGCGTTATTTCCGGAAACCCGGCCATCCTTATCGCATAGAAGACGGTAACTAATTGGATTTATTAAATTAGCCGCCCGAACAAAACGCAAATAAAAATTTGGCATAACGCTTGCAGCCCAACTCTGCAGAGACTCCCATAGCGGAGCGGCAAAAAATCCTGGGTTCAACGGCGAACCCTACTGACAAAGGCGTCTAACCAAACACAATGCCCCAAGCATTGCGTTTGGCTGCGCCTTTTTTTTTACGCTATTTAACCGGGAAAAAGCAGTTGAGCCGCGGATCACGACAGCTTGCATCGACTCTTTGCAGCCGTTTTATCCGTGTAAACCTGTGGCTAGCGAATGATTCTTCGCACCGAATATCGAAATATTTACAACTCAACCTTATAAAATTGAAATAGGTGCGCATCATGCCAAACAACATGAAAAATTCCAGACAGTTAACCATCAAAATGCGTTTTACGATAATTCTGGGCACCTTGGTCATCGGTTTTTCGTTGTTCGGTATCGCAACATTCAAGGCCATGAATACCGTTAATCTTGACAGTTCAATTTACCAACGCATTATCCAGGGCAAAGACATTATTGCCGACATCCTGCCGCCGCCCGAATACATCATCGAATCCTACTTGGTGGCGCTGCAACTAAGCCAAAGCACCGACCCTGCCGAGATCGGCGCTTTAACGGCGCGTTTTCAAACGCTGAAAACCGAATACGAATCGCGTCATAACTATTGGTTGGAGCAATCGCTGGAACAGGAACTCCATGCCCCTTTACTCGATCGCTCTTACCGGGCGGCGCAAGACTTTTACCATGAAGCGGAGCAACGTTTTTTGCCCAATATCCAGGCGGGCGACCGCGATGGCTCTCAAGCCGGCCTTTTGCAAATGCACCGCGCTTATGAAGAGCATCGCGCCGCTATTAATGAGGTCGTGAAGCTGACAGAAGCGCGCAATATAAAAGCTGAGGCGCAGGCGCGCAGCACAAGGCACGGGTACAAAATCGTCTTGATCGGCATTTTCGTATGCTGCGTTGCCGCGGCGATAGTACTGACCGGATTGCTTGGCCGCAGTGTTTTACGTTCGCTGAAAACCGTGCAACAGGTAGCGGGCGCCATTGCCGCGGGTAACCTGGACTCCACCATCGATACCCGGCAAAAAGATGAGGTCGGGGATCTATTGCGCGCGATGAAAACCATGCAGGATTCCATTAACGCCTTCGTCGGCGACCTGAACATCATGGCGCAAAAGCACGCCGAAGGCTGGGTCAAAGAGCAGCTCGATACGTCGAAATTCTCCGGCGCCTTTGGCAAGATGGCGCATGAAGTGAATGAATTGATTCAATCGCGCATCGCTATCAACAGAAAGCTGATCGGCATCGTCAACCAGTACGCCAAAGGCGATTTTTCCATGAACATGGATGTCCTGCCGGGCGAGACCATTACCATTACCAAAGTGATGGACAATGCCAAAAAGACCTTTCTCGACGTTAACAACGAAATCAAAATACTCGTGGAAGCAGGCGCCAAAGGCGATTTCTCAAAACGTAGCGATGCGGATAGATTCGAGTTCATGTTCAAAGGGATTTTGACTAATTTCAATAGCCTGATGGAAGCCTGCGATGTCGGCTTCAACGACGTATTGCACATCGCTAATACGCTGGCTCGAGGCGACCTGACCCAAACCATCGACAAAGATTATCCCGGTACTTTGGGTGAGGTCATTGCCGGAATGAATAATATTGTAGAAAACCTCAGAGGCCTGGTAGGCGACATCAAGGACTCCACCGACACCATCAATACGGCAGCCGGGGAAATCGCCGCCGGCAACAATAATTTGTCTCAACGCACCGAGGAGCAAGCCGCCAGCCTGGAGCAAACCGCCGCCAGCATGGAAGAACTGACCTCCGCCGTGCAACATAATGCCGCCAACGCCGAACAGGCCAACCGGCTTGCCGTTGACGCGTCCACTATCGCCGGCAAAGGCGTTGAGGTGGTCGGTCAAGTAGTCATGACCATGAATGACATCAATGAATCTTCACATAAAATCGGCAACATTATCTCGGTGATCGACGACATCGCGTTCCAGACCAACATTCTGGCCCTGAATGCCGCCGTCGAAGCGGCCCGTGCCGGCGAACAAGGCCGAGGGTTTGCGGTGGTCGCTGTGGAAGTGCGTAATCTTGCCCAGCGCGCCGCAACGGCTGCCGGGGAAATTAAGGACCTGATTACCGACTCGGTGGAAAAAGTCTCGGGAGGCAGTCATCTGGTTGCCCAAGCCGGGCTAACGATGGAAGAAATCGTCACATCTATTCGTGGCGTTACCGACATGATGGCCGAAATCACCGCCGCTTCCGCTGAACAAAGTGCCGGCATCGAACAAGTCAACCAAGCCATCGCGCAAATGGATGACGTAACCCAACAAAATGCCGCGTTAGTGGAGCAAGCTGCGGCGGCAGCCGAATCCTTGGAAGACCAGGCGCAAAACCTGTCGGTCGTGGTGGGCGGCTTTAAAGTGGACAATTCGCATAGCTCTTTTCATCGGATAGCCGCAGCCAGGAAAACAACATCAACCGAAACAATGGCCGGTAAAAACCTGGCGTTCAGCCAAAAATTGCAGCTACAGCTTGCCGGTAATGCTGAGTGGGAAGAGTTTTAATCTTTATCCAAGCGTAGGGCGTGCCGTGCGCGCCTATTCCACTTGATCCGGTAAAACCACGAAAAGCACGGAAGCCGCGAAAAAAACATCCGCTGTAGGTTTCTCGCTGACGGCGTCATATCGGTATTCATTCACAAACTCCTAAGATAAGCCCCCTTACGTCATACACCCATGTCTGTGGAATGCCGTCGTTCTGGCAGGGATGCCGGAACCCAGGCACAGGGAGGTGAAACTTCGCGTCACTCAAGAGCCTGTAAAACCGCCAAGTTACCGTCCATGGCACTGGATACCGGCATCCCTGCCGGTATGACGACTCCGGGGGCAGCGTTGTATATAACTATAAGTGACAGCCTGGAGTTGGATGCGCTTTGCTAATAACATCTTTATTCCGTTTTTTCGTGCCTTTCGTGGACTACGCCTTTTTTATCATGTACATGCGTAACATCAGTTAAGTTTTTAACACATCAATTCTCATCGTTGGTGCAAACAAACATCCGGACGCACAGAATTGATGCATTACCGACATAAACCCGAACCGCCCTGCCATACTCGACATCAACCATAACTGCTTATATTTATTAGCTTAAACAGTTAAAACAAGCATTTTAAAATTTTGGCACAACGCTTGCTGTAAACAATACAGAGGCTCCAATGATGGAGCACTAAAAAATTATCGGTTCAACGGCGAACCAAAATAGACAAAGGCGTCTACCAGACTGAATGCATAACGTATTCCGTAGGGTGACGCTTTTTTTTTGCTGATTTTTTTTTCAAACCTGCTGAGGTCAATATGAAACAAACAGGACGATTTACTATTAAAAAACTGGTTACCGCATTCGTTGCTGTGGCTGCGGTATCAACCATGTCCTTCAGTGCTTACGCAGCTGAAAAACTGGAAAAAGACAGCCTCAAACTCGGCTTCATCAAACTGACCGATATGGCGCCTTTGGCGGTTGCGTTGGAAAAAGGCTATTTCGAAGATGAAGGGCTTTCCGTGCAGTTGGAAGCGCAAGCCAACTGGAAAGTCTTATTGGATCGGGTCGTCAGCGGCGAACTGGACGGCGCGCACATGCTGGCAACCCTGCCCTTCGGCGCCGCGATCGGCTACGGCACCAAGGCCGATATTGTCAGCGCTTTCACCTTAACCTTAAACGGCGATTCGATTACCGTATCCAACGATGTCTGGAATCAAATGAAGCCGCAAATTCCAATGAAAGACGGCAAACCGGTGCATCCGATCAAAGCCGATACCTTGAAACCGGTGCTGGAGAAATACAAAAGCGCGGGCAAGCCCTTCAACATGGCGATGACCTTCCCGGTCGGCACGCACAATATGAAACTACGCTACTGGCTGGCGGCCGGCGGTATTAAGCCGGGATTTTACGCACCGCCTGAAGACACCTCCGGCCAAATCGACGCCGAAGCCATGCTGTCGGTCACACCGCCGCCGCAAATGCCGGCGACCATGGATTCAGGCACGATTGTCGGCTATTGCGTCGGCGAACCGTGGAATCAGCAAGCGGTGTTCAAAGGCATCGGCGTACCGGTGATCAGCGATTATGAACTGATGAAAAACAGCGCTGAAAAAATCTTCGGCGTGAACAAGGAATGGGCCGACAAATATCCCAACACCCATAAGGCGGTCATCAAAGCATTGATTCGCGCTTCCATGTGGCTGGATGCGGAAAACAACAAAAATCGCAATGAAGGCGTGGAAATGCTGTCGCAAAAACAATATGTCGGTGCCGATTACGAGGTTCTTGCGAATAGCATGAACGGCACCTTCGAATACGAAAAAGGCGACAAACGCGAGTTGCCCGATTTCAACGTATTCTTCCGTCATAACGGTTCTTATCCTTACTACAGCGATGCGGTCTGGAGTTTGACGCAAATGCGCCGTTGGGGACAAATCAACGAATTCAAACCTGATGCCTGGTACCTGGAAACCGCTAAAAAAGTGTACCGCCCTGATATTTACATGGCTGCGGCCAAGGCGTTGGTTGCCGAAGGCAAGGCGAAGGCCGGCGATTTTCCTGCCGACAACGAAAGCGGCATCAAGCCGCCTAGTGCTGACTTTATTGACGGCGTCAGTTTCGATGCGACCAAGCCTAATGATTATCTGACCAAGTTTGCCATCGGTCTTAAAGGCAAACAAAAAGTGGTCGGCGGCAAAATAGTCGAATAATTGTAGGGGCAATCCCTTGTGGTTGCCCCCTGATACACCACGAATTTTGGGCAACCACAAGGGATTGCCCCTACAAGAGAGGTACCGACCATGCACAACCGACTGATAAAATTTTTAAACATAACCGGGTTCACCTGGTTTGTCCCCTTGGTGAGAATAGCCGCAGGTGAAAACCCCTCGCTGCAAATCCGGCAACTGTGGCTGATCATGGGCGTGCCGATACTCGCTTTTATGGTCTTCCTTGGCCTTTGGAGTTTTTCCGCATCCAAAGTCAATACCAGTTTGGGCGCCATTCCCGGCCCTGTCGCAGTGTGGCACGAAGCCGCCGGATTGTTGGACGACCATTACGCCGAACGGGCGAAAGAAGCCGAATATTACCAACGTCAGCAAGCCCGTAACGAGCAAAAGCTTGCTGAAGACCCGGCCGCTGAAATCAAAGTCCGTCCCTATAACGGCCAAGCCACTTATCTGGACAAGATCTTCACCAGTCTTTATACGGTGTTTGCAGGCTTTGTCATCGCCACCTTGATCGCGGTGCCGCTCGGCCTGTTCTGCGGCATGAGCCCGATCTTTAACACCGCGATCAATCCGCTAGTGCAAATTTTCAAGCCGGTCTCGCCGTTAGCCTGGCTGCCTATCGTCACCTTGGTGGTCAGTGCCGTGTATGCGGGCGGCGATGGCTCCTGGTTTGAAAAATCATTCCTGACTTCCGCGATTACCGTTACCCTGTGCTCGCTATGGCCGACGCTGATCAACACCGCCGTCGGCGTGTCCTCGATAGACAAGGACCTGATCAATGTCGGCAAAGTGCTGCGCCTTAACTGGAGCACCCAAATCAAGAAAATCATTTTGCCGTCCGCCCTGCCTTACATCTTTACCGGCATGCGCTTGTCGCTGGGCGTGGGCTGGATGGTGCTAATCGCCGCCGAAATGCTGGCGCAAAATCCGGGGCTGGGCAAATTCGTCTGGGATGAATTCCAGAACGGCAGTTCCAACTCCTTGGGCCGAATCATGGTCGCGGTGTTTACCATCGGATTGATCGGCTTTGCCTTGGACCGGATCATGCATTCTTTACAGAACCTGTTCTCTTTCGGCAGAGCGCTTTAACCTATTAATTTTGTAGGGGCAATCCCTTGTGGTTGCCCAAAATTCGTGGTGTATCAGGGCAACCACAAGGGATTGCCCCTACGAATAATTATGTTTAACCAGGAGCCGAAATGTCCGTCGTGAACCTTAACATTGTGACTAAACACATGCCAAACAAGCCGCCCGAGCCCTCGAACGACGCCCAACTGCCTTTGCTGGAATTAAAGGGCGTATGCAAAAGCTACGGCGCGGCATCCATCCTCAACAACATCAACCTGAGCATTAAAGACGGCGAGTTCGTTGCGATAGTCGGCTTTTCCGGCAGCGGCAAAACCACGCTGATTTCGACGATTGCCGGGTTGATCCAGGCCGACAGCGGCGAGGTGCTGAAACAAGGCCAAGCGATTACCGATCCGGGACCGGATCGCGGCGTGGTGTTCCAGAACTATTCGTTGATGCCGTGGCTGACGGTATTCGAAAACGTAGCATTGGCGGTCGATCAGATTTTTAAACACTGGCCTGCCGAACAACGCCGGGCGCATACCGAAAAATACGTCAGGATGGTGAACCTCGGCGCGGCGATGGATAAAAAGCCCGCCGAACTGTCCGGCGGCATGCGCCAACGGGTCAATGTCGCCCGCGCCTTGGCCGCCAGCCCCGACATCCTGCTGCTCGACGAACCGCTCAGCGCACTGGATGCGTTGACGCGCGGCAACTTGCAGGATGAAATTTTGCAAATCTGGGCACAGGAAAAGAAAACTGTCATACTGATCACTAACGATGTTGATGAAGCTATTTACATGGCGGACCGCGTTATTCCGCTGAATCCCGGCCCCGACGCGACTTTCGGCCCGGATTTCCATATCAACATCGAACGCCCCAGAGACCGCACCGCATTAAACCATAACGCCGAATTTAAACGCTTACGCGCCGAAATCACTCGTTATTTGATGGACATCGGCATGGAGAAAAACCGGGATTCGGCGGTTGATAAAATCGTCCTGCCCAATGTTAAACCCAACACCAGTGCCGACTGGAACCGCGACCTGCCGACCTTCGTCGCGTCTGCTCCCGATAATTTGGATCGTCCCCGTTATCTTGAGTTTTCAAAGCTATCCAAAATCTATCCGACACCCGACGGCAACAGCACGGTCAAAGTCGTCGACGGCTTCGACCTGAAAATGAAAAAAGGCGAATTCATCTCAATCATCGGCCATTCCGGCTGCGGCAAATCCACCGTGTTATCGATGACCGCAGGTTTAAACAGCGTATCCGAAGGCGTTATTATCCTGGACAACAAGGAAATCGACGGAGCGGGACCGGATCGCGGCGTGGTATTTCAAGCGCCCAGCCTGTTTCCGTGGCTGACCGCGTTCGAAAACGTGATGTTGGGCGTCGATAAAGTCTATCCCCATGCCGCCAAATCGGAACGCGACGACATCGTCGAATACTACCTGACCCGCGTCGGTTTGGGCGATTCGCTGTTCAAAAAAGCCGCCGACATGTCCAACGGCATGCGCCAACGGGTCGGCATTGCCCGCGCCTTTGCCTTATCGCCCAAACTGCTGTTGCTGGATGAACCGTTCGGCATGTTGGATTCTTTGACTCGCTGGGAATTGCAGGAAGTGTTGATGGAAGTCTGGGACAGGACCCAGGTCACCGCCATTGTCGTCACCCATGATGTCGATGAAGCGATCTTGCTGGCGGACCGGGTGGTGATGATGACCAACGGCCCGCACGCCAAAATCGGCAAAATCGAAACCATTGATTTGCCCAGGCCGCGCAGCCGTAAAGCCCTGCTGGAACATCCCGATTACTACAAATACCGGGAGAGCATCTTGAGCTTTTTGACCGAATGTGACCATACTCATTAATTACAAGTTTAGTAACTACTCAGCGGATAATTAATGGAACACGGATGGCACGGATTGGACGGATTTAAACGGATTTTTTATCCGTGATTATCAGTCACATCCGTGTCATCCGTCGACTGCATGGATGCAGGAGGTAGGTAGAAAACTGCTCCATGCGTAAGCTGCATTCGCCACGTCCCTGTGGCTTAGCAATGCAGGAGCAATTGCCGAGTTCCATTTTTCTATTTATTAAGTAACAACCTTTTTTAACCGATACATTAGGAGGCTTTATGCCGCAGAAAAAAATCAAACTACCCGCATCACTGCTGGCACTCTCCGTCGTAAGCGGCTCGGTCATGGCCGACGTTACCCAACAAGTCGAAGATGCGCTCAATTTCTATCATTACGGCAAAAACGGCGCGGTCAAAGTCGACCTGAATTACCGCTACGAAAACGTCGACCAAGACCGGGGCGCGCCCAGAACCGCCAACGCCAATACCGCGCGCTTACGGGCTGGTTTATTGTCGCCGACCTTTTATGGCCTGCAAGGCTATGCCGAATACGAAGGCAATCTTGCAATGCAGGATGATTACAACAGTACGCGCAACGGTAATACCGCTTACTCAACCGTTGCCGATCCGGAAAAAAGCGAACTCAATCAGTTATGGATCAGCTATGCCGGCATTCCCGATACCGTTATTAAAGGCGGGCGGCAACGCATCAAGCTCGACGACGACCGTTTTATCGGCAACGTCGGCTGGCGGCAGATGGAAACAACTTTCGATTCGGTGCTGGTCACCCACAACAATCAGCAGCTGTTCGGCTTGACTGTTAACGCGGGCTTTATCGGTAACGTACAAACGTTTACCGCCACCAACGAACATATCGATGCGCCAATCCTGAACGTCAATTATAAAGTCGGCGATTACGGCAACCTGGTCGGTTACGGCTACTGGCTGGATTATACCGAGCGGGAAAATTACGAAAAATCCAGCCAAACCTATGGCGTGCGCATGAGCAATTTCCAAAAACCGGGCGACACTTACAAGCTCAGCGATAACTACGGTCTGGTTTATACCGCCGAATGGAGCTTGCAAAAAGATTACGGTCACGGTCCCACGGCGTATCAAAATTCGCGCATCAATGTGATGGGCGGCTTTACCGCTTATAACTTTACGTTCCAAGGCGCAATGGAGCAGCTTGACGGCAAAGGCCTCAATAAAACCTTCGATACGCCGTTGGGCACCAACCATGCATTTCAGGGTTGGGCGGATTTATTCCTGGTTACGCCTAATGACGGTATTCGCGATGTGTTCGGCACCGCAATCGCCACGATGGATCGCGGCAATGTGATATTAACCGGGGTTTATCACGATTTTTCCGATGATACCGGCCGCTTTCATTATGGCAAGGAATACGATTTTTCGGCGCTGAAAAAATTCGGCAAGCATTATTCGGTGCTAGCCAAATATGCTTATTTCGATGCCGATGCGTTTGGCGGAACGACCGATACGCAGAAGATATGGGTACAGGGGAATATCAGTTTTTAAGGCTTTGCGCGTCGTATTGTAATAATGCATTAACCTAAAAAAATCGCTTAGCCACGGATTTACACAGATAAACACAGATCAAACATTCTATTATGAGAGGTTAGTGCTTAACCCCAAGGGGATATGTAACCCGTTGTTCATCTGTGAATATCCGTGGCTCAACGGCTCATTCGAAAATAGTGGCAAGTCTCGCCAGGACTTCATCCATAATCGATTGCGGCACAGTTTCCAGCTTACGGGCATTGCGTGAGGCTAAATCGAAGGCACGGGGTTGATCGCAGCGTACCACTCCGGTTGTATTTGTCCCGCTCCCCATCAGTGGCACCGCAAAACCAGCCGTTCGGGCAATACTCCCACCGTTGGTGATAGGTAATACTACCGGGGTCTTCGTCAAACGATTGAACGCGCCTGGCGATACAATCAGAATAGGACGAGTTCCTTGTTGCTCGCGTCCGGAGGTTGGGTCAAGCGACACCAGGTAAATATCGCCGCGCTCCATTAAAGCAGCTCATTACCAACCGGCTTTACGGCCAGCCATTCCCGGTCATCGGCGCTGAGCTCTGCCGAGCTATCGCATTGAGCCAGCAATTCTTCCAAGCTGTAATGAGGCCGTGATTGCGGTTCAACCACCAGTTTGCCATCATCGACAGTCACACCCACCGTTGCGCCGGGTTGCAAATGCAAAAGATCAAGGATGGCGGGAGGTATGGCTAACATGACCGACCCACCGACTTTACGGAGATTTGTTGTGTACATGTTGTATGCCCCTTTCGTTAAATTATATAAAAATATAACACAATCTGCGTTTGTAAGGCCGAATTACTTACAGCGTTTTCAGTCTTGGTTAGATTGAGGTGGATGCTTTTTGGAGAATAACCGAACCTGGACGGGCTGGTAATAATGAGCGGCCAGTCGGTCGCCCATTATCGCTTTGCGATAGAACTAAATCCGAGCCGCTACCGCCTACAATTCAAATTCCGCCGGATCGATGCCCAATTCCTTGGCTATCCTGACAGGAGTAGGTCGGAATAAGACCATCCAAGCGCGTAGCGCGAGGTGGCGTTTCCGGCCTACGTTATTGGAGTTTCAGGAAACTCCAATAGTATGGTCTCATTCTTCACCAGAAGACTGCGGTACCTGAAAAGATGCTTGCAAAATAATAAGCCTTTGCCCAGTTTCTCAGTCGTTTTTAGAACTGATAGGTGCTGAGGTTGCTTAACTTATGATGTAGTGTAGTTATATTATTGGTCTATAATAACCGGACAATTACTTAAGCGTACCAACAAATAATTATTAAGAATATGCCAGTTTACATTGTCACCCCATTAATTGAAGACGGCTCGAAACTCAATAATGCGATTGAAAAACATGCCAAAGAGATAGATTGCCACAAATTACAAGCGGACCGCGGCTGGCTGATAAAATTTGACGGAACTTCTATAGAGTTATCTGATCGCTTAGGGATCACAGGGCAAAATCAAGGAGAAACACCGCCGGTTGGATCGGCTATTGTTGTTCCTGTTTCAAGTTATTATGGTCGTGGACCAACTGACATGTGGGAGTGGTTGAAGACAAGACTTGAACAATAAGCGAAACGCTAAATAAAAGGTTTAAAAATGAGCGAAACGCCCAATAATACAGATCAAACGGATACTACTCCAGGAAGTGTGCCTCAGGTAGCTCCAGATAAAGTAACAGATCATCCACATCTGCATTACATTAGACAGGCTGTAAAAGAAGAAGTTCAAAATACTTTTTCAGAGCTTTTTGAACATAAACTTAAAGAATCCAATCCAAAGTTAAATGATATAGGGAGAAGCAATATGAGCGACGACACTATTTCAAAAGACTGGGTAGAGCGTAAACATGCCGAACTCGATAACAAAATCGAGATGGAAAAGGTCAGGAATGATGCCAAGTTTGAAAGGTTATTTTCAGAGCTAAAGTCTGAATATGAAAAAAACACATTAAGAATGGAAGCTAGCTTTTCTCAAATAGAAACAAAAATTGCCCAATCGGAAAGCCATCTTACCAAATGGATAATGGCTGTTATTTTCGCAATACTTGGACTCGGCTTTGCTGCGTTGAGATACTCTCCGTCTTCGCCTGCCCATGTAACCTATGAGCAACCACCGTCTTCGGTATCTCAATCCGCTGGACGTCCGCAAGAGTCAAAACCACAGACCCCATAAAATTTAAACCAGCCTATAGGCCGTTTTTTGTTGTCAGCACTTTTAGATTCTTCCTGCTTAGACCTTTGTCCGTATGCCTGAGCAAGTGCATATAAATCTCAGTTTCGTAGGCCGGGCAACAGCTTTTTCGTTGTCCGACATTTTATCGCCCGAAAATGAAACAGGGTAGTCAAACAAGAAATCCGCTGCCTATTAAAGATTGGAAATGTCGGACATAAACACAGCATGCCCGACTTACGGAATGAACTAATAACAGACTTAAACCAAGCTTTTAGCTCACAACTCAAATTCCGCCGGATCGATCCCCAATTCCTTGGCTATTCTGCTCGCCACCTTTTTCTCAGAAATATCAAAATTCCCGTCCGAAGAGGCAATACCAATAATCATGCGCACCAGCAAACGTCCGGCTTGGGCATTCGACTTCATTTTGCCTAACGCTTCATAGGCTTTGGCTTCGCCGATGTCCTTATCGAATTCAAGCTGGCCTACGAAGTCCTGGAAGGCCTTGATCACATCGCTGGTCGTAAAAATCGACAACGCGTCATGACTTTCGATAAATTTGACCATTTTTTGCTTTTCTTCCGAACTGATGCTGCCGTCGGCCATCGCAACCAACGCGGAACCCGCCATCGCTGCGTTCAGAAAATCCTTGTTCTTGAATTTCAAAGCCTCTGTTTTTAACTCATTGGCTTTGCTTTTTAATTGACTTAGAAAATTATCGAAACTCATTGTGCTCTCCTGATTTTAAGTGTGTTGTTGTAATGAATAAATATTTAACCGCAAGCGCGATCCATTTCTCTATGTGTCGAATAGTTACTTACTCCTTTCATACTGAAGAATCGTTCAACTATGAAAGATGCAGGGAGTGTCAGCCGAGGAGCGCCGTGAACCCATCCCTGGGGGCTTGACGGCAGCATCCTTGCTGCCGACATCCTCGCCTGACACTCCCCGCTCTTTTTCAAAATTAGACGTTTTTTAGATCAGATAGGATTAGCATCAGCCCATTCCATCCACAACTTGGCTGACATCGGTTAAACAGGGCGATTCGGTATATTCCGGCAACACCAGCGCCCGCCTGTCGCCGTAGCACTGCCGCCTGTCGATAATATCCCGCCCCCATTGCTTATGCGTCTCTACCTCGCACATCGCGTTATGCATCCTGAACACCGCCGGCGACGAACTGTTATTCAAGGCCAGCGCCATTTCATAGTCTTCATTATCGACGCCGTACATGGCTTCGATAACCGGCACTTGACCGGGATGAATGGCGGTTTTACCGATCAAGCCATGCGCCAGATCCAGCCGAATCTCTTTTTGCAGGGTGGCGGCGTCTTCAAGGTACTCGAACACCGGCGCCGACAATGAGAACCCATAAGGCTTAAACACGGTAACCAGCTGCGCTATCACATGACCCAACGGAGTTTCATACAAAGTCGTATTCCTCGGCCGCCTGATGCCTAAAAGATTCATCAAGTCGTTGCCGCCGATGCGCAACATTAATATCCGGGCAAAAATAGCCTCCTGGGATAAGCCCTGACGCAATTCATGCATTGCACCTACATCGAAAACATCGCGGGTTTCCAGTGTCGGCATGACCTTAAAGGCCTTTCCCTGCAACTGGTCGAAATAAGCGTGAAAATTGCTCAGGTTAAATTTCGGCAACACAAAGCCGTCGATTTTTTCAATATCGGGCAGATCCAGCAGCCGGGCCAGAATTTCCGGATTTCTGGCCCGAATAAAACGAAGTCGATTCGGAACGTCTCTAAAACCCTGTAAACAAAGTCCTAAATGGCGCAGACTGCTGTCCACTTCGGTATGAGATACGGCGTCTTCGGTACAAAAAATCATCGAGCGTAAAGCCGCCAACTTTTCGCCATTGGCATAATCGATAAGATCGCGGCGATGCGCGGGCATATATAGTGACGCGCCTAAACACCAGGGTGAAAAAGATTTTGGCGGTGTATTCATAACTGCATCTCTTTAATTAACGCCACTGCCCGATACGGCAGGCCGGGAAAGACATCTACCGGAATAGACCGGGCTTCGGCCAGCCAGCGCAAATGCCGGGTGGCCTCACAATCCGGGTCCTGCAACAGCAATACCTGCGCTTCGCGGCGCAATAAAACCCGCGTCGCTTCACCGATACCGGGCTTGATGTAATTGTGCTGCCTAATGCCGTAATGTTCGGTAATCCAATGCAATAGGGATTGGGAAGTGGCTTGTAATTGTAGCCGTTCATGAGAACAGCTGCCAGACTCATGCTGATACTGTTGCCAGGCATGTTCAACGCAAGACAGCATCGTGTCAATGAAATACGCGGATAAATCGTGTTGCTCGAACTGCCGGTAATAAACGCAACCGTGAAAATCGCTTGCCGCGGCTGTCTCCGGGTCGTAAACCGAACGGCTGACCAGCCCGGATACGGTGGCGTTCAGGATGCACGAGGGAATCAAGTAATCCTCAGAACAAGCCGCGACTGTAGCGCTGCCGGACAAATCGGCCAGCACATACAATTCGGCCGGAATAATCACCCCATCGCTGACGGCAAAAGCCTGTAGGCTGTCGGCCAACTGCCGCGCAATAACGCCCTTCCCGGTCCATCCGTCGACAAAAACCAACGATTCCGGCGCATGGTTTTGCAAAATATGGCGCAGCGCATTTTGATCGATGCCGACATCGCGCAATATCGAAATGGAATAATGGCTGGTTTCGATGTTGAAATGGCGTTTAAGCACATGCTTGAGCAGCACGCCGACCGGCGTTCCGGCTCGGGCCAATGAAACCAGGGTAATGCCGTGCGGACGGGTGTCCACTATGCGCTTTGCCAGGATCAATAGATGTTCGGCCATGCGTTGCTGATTTAACTGCAAGGCTTGGTAAAACAGCTGTAAATAATTTTCCGATGGCAACGACTCATGCGTCAGCATTTGGGAATAATGTTTCTTGCCGGATTGAATCAGGGCTTCTTTGACATGGACGGGCGTGTCCTGCATCGCGATCGGTTTTAGCAGGAATTGAACATCGTCTAAGTTGTAACTGCCGGTGAAAGGGATGGTCATTGAGTAACTGCCCGGCAATTCATGCTCGTCCCCACACACGCCATCACTGCCATGAAGTCAGGAAGATAATGACATCGTAGGAGCGGGCCGCGCCCGCGACATTTGGGCGACGATTGTCGAGTTGCAGCTCTTTCATCGCGGGCATGGCCCGCTCCTACAAGGCTTAACTTACTGGCAGGATGTAGGCCGGAATAAGCCTGTCCGTGCGTTAAGCGCCGGACAGGTGTTTCCGGCGCTCCGATTGCCGGAAATACCCACCCTTGCTGGCGCCGGGCGGGCTTATTCCGGCCTACTTCAAGATGTGTATAAAGACTATTCGAGGCGCTTTTATTTAACGGGTATAGCATCGGTTATTATTTATAGTGTTTCGGCAAAAGCCAAGGTTTGAAACAGCTGGGTGTTTTTAGGAATTAACGCGTAATCGCACAACGCCATAAACGGCGCATCGGTTCGGCTGTCGCCCGCGCCGAAAGTTAACAGCTCGGGATGCTGTGTTCTGTAGCCTTCGAGCAAATAAGCGACCGCGCTTTCTTTATTGATGATTTTCGGCAATAACGCCAGGTTGTTGCCGTTCAAATGCCAATACAAACTGCCGTCGGCAACATGCGGATGCGCGATGATAATCTCGTCCAGCAACGTTTTTAAGATCGCTTCGGTACCGTCGCGGTGTTTAATGACGCCATACCAGGTTATATCAAAATCATTGACCAGCCGGGGTTTAAATCCGCCCTGCCGTTTTGCATAAAGCTCGACTTCGGCCCAGACCTCCAGCAACTTTTCATGGTATTCGGGCAAGGTTTGCATGATGCGGTCCATCCACACTTCATCAACCTTGCGCTGTTTATCCAAAATCACCGCGCCATGATTCAGCACCACTTCTTCCTGAAACGGCAGGTTGACGCGCTCAAAGGCATGAACATCGCGCGCCGTTACCGGCACAATTTTGAAGCCCTTGGATAGCCAGTGCCACAGCCATTGCTGTTTTTGCGTGGCGAATGAATTGGCCGTTCCGTCCGGCAAAAAGGCTCGTACTTGCAAATCCGCGCCCGGCGCGCATTTCCTCAAGGTCTGGAACAGCGTATCGTCAAGGTCTAAAAAAATGTAGCTTTGCATGGTTTGCGGTATCGGGTTGAAGTTCGAATCTTGCGCTAATGGCTTGCCATGCGTGCAACCGGTCGTTTAACGACTGGCATAGCGGCGTTTCATGGCAAAGAATAATGTCGCTGTAATCGTCCGGGTTCAGGTTGTAAATAAAGTTGGGGATGCCGTCGTCATAGTTGTCTTTAAACTGGCACACCCGGCCAATATCGTTGCCTTGATGAATCGGCGAGCGCGTGGTGCTTTGCACTTTGACTTTAAGACCTTGGCGTTCCAGTTCCCGGCCCAACAGGTAAGCGGGTGCATTGCATTCGCCTGTGCCTAAAACCAGGACCGGGCGTTCATCGCGGCTCAAACCGTTGCTGCATAGCTGTTCGAGCACATCGTTTTCCAGGCTGATCGGTGCATCCAGTCCGGTCCGGCCCGGCCAAGCCAATAGCGCTTTTTTACAGGCGCCATTACCCGAGACATTGACGGTAATGCTGTCAATAGCGAGGTTTTGCTTATCCTCAAAATGCAAGAGTCCCTGCCGAAAACACAACCATTCCACCGCCACACCGGCTTGATCTTCCAAAGCGGCGCGGTCATCGGGATGGGCAAAATTCACCAAACTGACAATGAATACTTTACGCAGATTCGGATTAACCCGTTGATAAGCTTTAATCAGGCGTAAAAAAGTCTTGCCGGTACTGATTTCATCGTCGATTAACACCAGCGTTTCGGCCGTTAAAAACTGCTCACGGTGTTTTGCTTGCTCAGGATAATATAAAAAAAAGTCAGTAGCGTGACTATGGGCTTCTTCAAACTCAAGCCGTTCGATGCCGTCCAGGTGATAACGGGTTGTTTGGATAAACAAGGCTTGCTCTGCGCCTTCGTTGCAGGCCGCTTCGAATACGCCATAGCCCAAGCCGGTTGCGGTTTCCGCCATGCCGATCCAGACCGAGCCGGCCCCTACCCCGCTTTTTAACACTGCTCTCGCCAAACTGCGGTACGACCAGCTCATCAACTTCGGCGATACCGGATAATGCTTGCCTAAGACCTTGCTGACCAATAAAAACTTACGCTTGCTGCTGACTCTGGCCGCGAAACCCAGTAACCGGTTAAGCGGGATATGTCCGGGTTCCAGGTCGAGATGCAGGGTTCCGGTGTCTAATTCTATGGTTAATGTTTTTGTCATGTCAGGATTCGTTATTATTCAACACGTAGAGAAATGGAACGCAAATGACGCAGATTATAGTTAAGTGTGTAATTCGCTATAACAACATCCATCCGGCAGAAGCTTTTTATCTGCAACATAGTCGGAAAGTCGTCATGCCGGCAGGGATGCCGGCATCCAGTCACAAGGATGTGAATCTTTAAAATACCATCCGCTTTCATTAAGCACTTGAAAAGTCACAAAGTTGCCGTCCATGGCGCTGGGTTCCGGCATCCCTGCCGGAACGACGGCGTCTCGCAGACATGTGTGTATAAAGACGAGAGTTCATAACAATTCCTGCACTACCACCGGCGTATTAACCTCGGTCACCCGAAGCCCATAGCGAATGCTCGGCGGCTGGAACGGTTCCCCTCTAATACTCTGCAACGCAATCCGCGCCAAGTTTGCACCGGACAAACACGCCATGCCGAAACCGCCCGAAGGACGCGGGTTGATTTCCAATAAACGCACACCATGAACGCCCTCCTTGAACTGGATGTTAAACAAACCGTTAAGCCGGTAGTGCGCGGTTAATCTTGCCGCCATGCCGTCAATCTCGGCATTGTTGTCGATCATTTGCCCACCGCCTGCCAGTTGCGATTTTTTACGCTGCACCGCACACAGCAACTCGCCGTGCCGCCCGGCGCAATCGACGCTCCATTCGGGGCCGCCCAGATGTTCCATGACCAACAGGGTGGCAAACTCCGGGGTGTTGACCATACCGGAACGCAATTCTTGCAACGGTATCTGGTATTCGACGCCTTTAAGGATTTGGCTGATGCTATCGCGCTCGGTATCCAAAACCCGGAAACCCAGGCCGAACACCGAAACCGCCGGTTTGACGCACAATCGTTGATGTTTTTTTGATAACTCGGCAACGGCGCTATCGAACCCATCGCGATCATTAACCGCGATAAAATCCATGGTTTGCGCAATATCGGCACTTAGAGCGGTATAAAAATCCGCCTTGTCATGCAATAAAGTCAGCGTATCGAAATCGGCAACCGACAGCACCTGCACACCAATCGCCTGGAAAAATTCATGGTGTTTACTGATCAATGCCGCTTCTTTGCCCGGCCAGAACAACTGGATATTGTGTTGCCGGCAAAAATCCACGCACCATTCAAGATACGCTTGCCCGGTCAGTTCGGCAGGTTCGAGGTAGCTTTCATCCGCCGCCAGAAAGGCGGCGGCATGGGCATGGCTGTGAGTACAGATCAGGGTGATTTCGCCAGCCGGAACCGACTGGTGAAGGTTTCTAAATACGGCGTGTATGGTCGAAAATGTTTTATTAAACCAAATTCTCATTGATGTTTATAAATGAATAATAATTTGCGGCAGCAACGCGTCAATGGTCCGGCCTACGCCATTTTCGCCAATCGCATGCATCTTCCATTCGCCGCCGTGGCGATACACTTTCGCCATGATTTGCGCGGTGTGGGAGCCTTGCGAACTCAGCGTATAACGGGCAACTTCGGCATTATTGCTGCTATCGACGATACGGCAATAAGCGTTTTCAACTTGATCGAAAGTCTGCCCGGAAAAGGAGTTGACGGTAAATACCAGCGATTTAACATTGGCCGGCACTTTGTCCAAATCAACCTTGATTTGTTCGTCATCGCCGTCACCGGCGCCGGAACGGTTGTCGCCGGTGTGAATAACGCTGCCGTCTTTACTTTTCAGCTGCCCGAAATAAATAATATCGATAGCCTTGTTTTGATCGTCGAACATGACGCAAGACGCATCCAAATCAATCGAGTCTTCGCTTTTTCCACCGCCAAACAAGCCTTTTATCATGCTGACGGGAGCTTTTTTAGCGTCCCAGCCCAAGCCCATGACGACCTTGCTCAAGGTGCCGCCGGATTCTTTGGATAAGGAGATTTTTTGCCCTTTTTGTAGATTAATAGCCATAGATATACCTCAATAGATGATTTGTTGCAGGAGTGGTAACGTCCCATTAATGACCGGTAAATTTACAACAGGCTTAAAACAATTCACCACGAAAGCACGAAGAACACTAAGAAAGAAAACTTCGTGTCCTTCGTGTCTTCGTGGTGAATAAAATATTTTAATTGCCTATTTACCGGTACTACGCATTTAAGCGATTTTGCTCTGACTGCGGGTTAATGGTTAAGTTACGATTATTGGATCGAACAACCTGGACAATTAAACATTAACCCCAAAAGAAGCGGCCAAAGGTCCAAGTCCACCAGCAAAACCTTGACCGACGGCTTTAAACTTCCAATCTGCGCCGACGCGGTAGATTTCGCCGAAAATCATCGCCGTCTCGATTGAGGCGTCTTCGCTCAAATCGTAACGGGCGATTTCCGCGCCGCCGTCTTCATTGATAACACGGATATAAGCATGGCTCACTTGACCGAAATTCTGTTTACGCGCGTCGGCTTCATGAATGGTCACGGCAAATACGATTTTGTCGAGGTCGCCGGGGACTTTGGACAATTCAACCTTGACGTTTTCATCGTCGCCTTCGCCTGCTCCGGTCGTATTGTCGCCCATGTGCTGAACCGCGCCATCGCCAACGACTTTATTGTTGTAAAAACAAAAATCGCTGTCGGTGCGGACTTTTCCATCCATCTTGACCAGAAAGGCGCTGGCATCTAAATCGAACGCCGCGCCATCGGTTGCGCGGGCGTCCCAGCCTAATCCGACTGAAATTTTATTTAATCCCGGCGCTTCTTTGCTGAGATTAACGTTACCGCCTTTCGTAAGTGATACTGCCATGATTCTCTCCTGATTTTTATTGAAGTTTATAGTGGATTACATCGTTAAAGCCGCACAGCGGCTAATGGAAGTTTTTATCGCCTGCTACATATTATAGAGTGTGGAGTTAGTAAAGCGACATTTGCTCCTTCTCCCTCAGGGACAAATCCGCCGGGAGCGGATTTGCACTCGCCCGCAGGGTAGCGGACAGGACAGTCCGACATAATTAGGTTTGGATGAGGGGATATAAATAAGCATTTTCCTTATTTTAGATTCCCCCCTCACCCAACCCTCTCGGCAACTGTTCCTGGCGTTGCTCTACCTCCTCCATCCATGGAGTCGTCCCACTGGAGAGGGCTTTGCGTCGCTTTACCAACTTCGGGTTCTATAATTTAAGAATGGAACACGGATGACGCGGATTAGGCTGATGATCACGGATTAAAAATCCGCGTAAACCCGCCCGGCCTGCGTCATCCGTGCTCTATTAATCGTAGTCAACATTTTCGCTGAATAGTTACAAGCCCCGATAATATGTCGGCAAGCGCCGGTCGCCATGATAACCGCTAACAAACCGCTTGCATAGTGACCCCTATACTTCATGGCAGCGTATTTATTCAGTATACCGTGGATGGTAGCGAGACCTTAGCGTCATATGAAATATGACGGGTAAACTTACAAAAAACAGATTAGGACTCTGTAAGCTCATTAAAAAAGGCAGTTCCGGCATCGCTTAACACATAATGTCCACGGCTGTTTTTAAACATAATGCCCCGGATAATTAGATGACTATTGATTTCTTCTTCAATGCTGCGCGATATACATAATTTACAGGTATGCAGAATATCGCTGTAACGCTCTTCCGACATAGCCACAGAAAGGTCTTCCAACCCGATGCCGGCGCGATGATCGGTGAGCACGTCGAAAAGATAGCCTTTCTCTGTAACGATACGTCCGATAATAATCAGCAACGCTTGAATCTTAATAGTCGCCTCATTCGCATCACCGCCATTAATTTCACGGATGAAGAAAAAGCTGCTGTTTTTATGTATCAAGTCAAAATTGATACGCTGATACAGTTGTCGATATTCATCGAAGTTAATGAAAACTTCGTTATAGAGCGGGTTCTCTTCCAGTTCATTTGTTTTAACGATATAGCTATGTTTGTTAATGGTTTTTCCTTTAACCAGATCGTTGTAAATTGCTTGGCTGAGCTCGTTACTAATCATAAGATAAACTCGCGTTTGTTATATTCCAGCACTTGATTTTGGTAACGGATACTCTGCTGTGGTCGGTTAAAACTCACCTGCACTTTAAATTTTTTGCCGTACCGCTGTTTAAAACTGCTTACGCCATACAGCAAATAGTTCAGCTGATAATCCTGTTTTAACTCTTCCGCCAGCAAGTTGTGTACAACCACATATAGATCATCGACTGGCGGTTTAATATCAAACTGTTTGACCAACTGTTCAATTCGCCGCTTGATGGCATTATGCCGGTCATTCTGCTGCTTATCTTTAAAGGTCTTAATCTGGGCAGAGCTATCGCTACGTTTTCGCGCACTCTGCTGTATCAGATATTCATTAAAGTAAACCATGTGATTACGATCATGCCATTCGATACGGGCTTCCTGCCCGGCGGCATGCGTTTTAAGACCATAAAAATAGAGCGTTTCCGAATCCAGCGACTTGAAGATGTATTTCTCTTTTAGGCTTTCGGTAAAAGTGCTTTGCGCCAAAGCTTGTAAATTCAAGTACGCCTTTTCAATCGCATCATAGGTCAGCCTATGACGCCGCTCCTGATGCAAATAGCGTTGCAGAGCTTGCTTGACCTTTTCTACTGCTTTGTAATGACTGAGTATCGACAGTTTATATTGATCGATGTAAAGGCTATCGGCTTCATGACCCCGAATATCGTAAAGTCGGCTAATATCGTCAATCACCGTCAACGGCGCTTTAGTTTTACTGTATTCTCTGGCGTTAAGGAACTCCAAAGTGGGAATAATTTCCCGGTCATAAATCTTTTTTACCTGCGCCAGAATTTCCCTGTGCTGACGGGATTCATTCAATGACAACAGTGCCTGATCATGATCCAATCGCTGGGATAAGCGGTCAGCTTCAAACTGCAAATGATCCGTATTACTTTGAATCTGACTATTAATCCTACGCAGTAAATCAAAAAGCTGGTCGTGCTGCTCAAGGAAGTCGATGTTATCGTCGGCAAAACTTAACGATTCAAGCCGTTGATGAGCACCTTCCAGCTGTACGCGGATATTTTCCAAGTCCGCACTACTCAATCCGCGCACCCGTTCCTTATCGAACAAACGAAAAATCTCAAGTACTGCCGGCTGAAAGGCAATCGTACCGCGCGATTTATTAGACTCGGAGACAATCCCGGTTTTAATCAGGTTACCCAGATCAAAAGCATTGTTAAGCCGATCCCGATCGGCCTCTTTCTTATTCCCTATATTTTCCAGCTTGGCACGAATGCTATTGTAAAACACCTCGGCCGGTAAATCTTTGCGCTGATTCTGATCCATGTAATCAATCAGTTGAAACATCATTTCTTTATGCTCTATCAGCAAAATCAGGGTGCGGTCTAAAGCGACATTCATAATGTCTGCGGCTCCGTCACATCATAAAGCCGCTCCGAGAAATGATGAAACACTACATCCCGTTCGCCGCTGGCATCGTCGTATATGGTATTAGCATGAAAATCATCAAGTGTAATATAGTGATCGACAACGGCAACCACTTCAGCCGTTTGCGTGGGCGAAGCACAGAACAAAGCAAAACCATGTTTGGTTGCCGCCTGGATCGCGGTACGCTGGTTATATTCATCGAGATTGCTAAACTCGTCAAAAATCACCGGCAAGGTTAGGTCACTGTCTTGCGCCAGCAAATCGCTCAGCAAAATAGTCAGCAATGTGCAATTAATCAACGCATTGGTACCGTTACTCTGGTCTTTTTGTTCGCGCTTGTCCTGGTGGTCTTTTTTATAACTGTATTTGACGTTGGTAATGATCTTGCTAATTTCCATGATGCGGTTGCCGCGCCCGCCGCTGAAAAAATCATCACAAAAGTCACTTAGACACTGATACAAGCCATCATCGTGAATGTCGGTTGTATTCAGATTGGTTCGATCCAACTCATTAACCAGTTCGTCAAAACGATGGTCCAGCTCAATTTCCACCCTGATTTCCTTAAGATTGGAAATACTGTAAAGCTCAAATTGTTTATTGACTTTATTAATGAAGGTACGGATATGATCGCGATTACCTTTCAACTCACCAATCTTTGCGCCGGTCATTTTGTTATGCTCAATGATGCGACTTTGCAAGGTTTCCAGTTGGTCGGGCAAAGCGACAAAAGTGTTGTGTAGCGCATCCAAAATGACATTTTGCTGTTCGCTGCTATAACTGCTGTAGGCTATTTCGACGGGTAAACAAAAATGACCGCATCGGACAAATTCATTGATTTTTTCATCCAGGCTTTGTTTTAGATTATTCAGTTTGGCCTGGTCTCCTTCCAGCTCTTTCAAATCGCTGAATGAAACACTATGAACTTCTTGTATATCCTCCGGCATTTTCAGATCGTCTGGTTTCAGGTTTTGTAGTCGTTGTGAAAGATAAGCCTCATCCTTTAATCGTTTATTCAATGACACCAGATTTTCTTTAGCTGCTGCATGCTCATTACGGTTTTGTTCCAGAAAACCTTGAGTTTCTTCCAGCTGTTTAACAAGTTGCCGTTGTGCGTTCTCGATGTCCTCGACCTCGGCCTCTTTAGCCTGTCTTTGTTGTTCGGTAGTTTCGATTGCATTGACAATCTTCAACTCGTTTTGAACCTTATCTCTTTCTTTCTGAGCTTCTTGGCATTGTTGCTTTTGGTATTCGCCGGAGGCTGAAGCGATTTTTTTCAGCTCAATAATCTCATGGTCCTGCTGTTGGATAGCTTTATCTAGCTTGTCCAGCTCCTGTTGCAACTGTTCCTTAAGTTGTTGCGATGATTTTATCGGCTCCTTGCTAAAGGACTCGCCAAGAAAACTTAATCCTGTTGGTTCGATACTGAATAGATGGGCGAAACGCTCAATAATTGCTGTTTGGTTGCCATCGACATCGACGATAATTTCGCCAAAATGCTTATTCAGCGTTCTCAATACTGTGGCGCTATGATCGTCAACCCGACTGGTCAGCAATTTCTCGAAGTGTTCCAGCGCCTGCTTTTTCTTATTCCGATCGGCGATATTACTTTTTTGCAACGCGAGTTTGGCGGTCAGCGCATCAATGGCTTTTTGACTATCTTCAAGATGACTGATTTTTTCATCCAGTTCATCCTGTTTGGCTTGTAAGGTATTCCTAAGCTCAACAATCGTAGCATCCGGATATTCATGCTGAATTTTTTGAAATCGTTCGATCTGTTCCTTGAATTTAGCTAGGTCTTTATGCAAAGTCTTCAGTTGCCCGCTATATTCGCTGGCTTTGTTTTGTTGTTCTATGCCTTTTTTATCGAGCTGTTGTTGGTTTTCAAACAAGCGGATTACTTCAGGTTCGATTTGTCCGACTTGCTGCCGCATCTGTTGTTCGGTTTTGGTTAAACATTTGGCATAAGCTTGAAAAGTGCCGGAAAAACGCTGTTGCAGCTCGTTCCGGTTCTGATACAGGACGCTTAATTGCTTAAAGTCATCACGATAATTGGCTATAGCTTTCAGTTTATCCTGGCTCTGACGCAGCTCGTTATATTCATCCAGAATCACCTGTAAATCCTGATGCAACTTATCCTGGGCATTGATTTTTCCGCTCTCAATGATAGTGGCGAAGGTTTCAGTCAAACCTTTGGTGTCGGTTTTAGCGATTTCAAAAGTAAAATTCATTAGCTGGCGAAAAGCACTTAGCTCTCGTTCTTTCCCGCCTTCTTTTAACGGCACTAAACAATAACGGCCCTTGGCTCGTTGCATCGGATTATGGCTAAACAATTTTTCCTTGATGTCTTTCGTGGTTGTTAGCAACACCGCGCCCGAGTCCTTATACTGCTGATGCAAAGCATGTATTTTCGGAATGCCCAAATCCGATACCGGACTGCCCAAGCCGTTATTCACTTCTGTATTATGAATATCCCAGAACTGCGCACGAATCTCATCATAAGCACAGGGTAATGCCAACCGCTGATAACCGAAGCTGCTATTGGATTTGAATAGGATCAGGCAAAAAGAACCATGGATATTTTCCGCCTCCAGAATCAGAAAACTGCTGTCGGTCGGGAAATAATAGTTATAGCTGTCTTCTGTAGAGTACAGCTCGCCCTTGGAGGATTTAAAAGCAAACTTGGCTTTGCAGTCATTAAAACTAATTTCCGGAAAAAGATGCAGTTTCAGCGCATTCAAAAGCGAAGTTTTACCCAAATTATTGCGACCGAACAACGCGCAATGCCGATCAATCGGCAACTCGGTATAGCAATAGCTGATTGAGTTAACTGCAATCAGTTTTCTCACCGAATAGGCGATTTTTTTATCCAGTAAGTCCAAATTTTCCATGATTAATCCAGTAAATATATTTCCTGTTCCAGCATTTTTTTGTGATGGATCATCAATTCAATGGCTGGTTTTAAAAGTGGGTAATTTTCACGAAATTTGCGCAAGGCCCGCAAATGTTCATTTTGCAAATCAATCTTCGAACTTTTTAATCGCTCATCGGCACAAGAAGGCAATAAAAAACTAATTCTGGGATGGGAGGTTAATTCACATATATTTGCAAAAGTTGTAAGCCCGCCAATATCCAGATCAAGCAAACAATCAATGTGCTGATAGTGATTGAAAAATGCTTTATTCAAGCGATTACTGATGGCATTACCGGAGCCCCACGCAATGTCTAATCTTTCATCATTAAAATCAGGGAACTGATGTTTTAAAAATGCCAAGGATTCATTTTTTTGCACAAAGTTTTCCTGATTTTCGATAATCAGTAATCGTTGACCTAACGCGACCGGGGATTTTATCCCATTGACATCATTCAGAACGACTACAGGATGACTTTGCTGACTCGGCCAGAGAATAATCATCGCCTGACTGACCGAATGTTTATGACTGTCGCCAGCTAGCGCTGCCGATACCCTATTGGTTATCGTATATTCAGGAAAGTCGGCCTGGACCAAGGCAAACCGCTCCTGATCGATAATGCTGACCTGGTAACTTGACTTGGCAATCTTTTGCGTCGAAAAAATCTTGAAAATAGTTTGGCTATCATAGCCTTGCTTATGTAACTGGTTACAAAAGCTATCAAAATTGATCGGTTTTCCAAATTTAATATTTTCGAGATACTTAGAAATCTGCATATGCCAACATAGGAAGAGAGTGCATTTAATACCTAAAATTTTGCTTATTCAAAATAACAACCATTATATCTAACTGATATTACATATAAAATTAAAGTTAACCCGTTCGTTTCTCAAGCCTATGCTTTGTCGCGCACCAGCAGGATAGAGATGCAGAATTTTAAATGTGATGAGTATATTAGCTGGAGTTTATCATGATGGGCGAGTAACTAGTCACTCTGTTATGTCTTTGTGGGCGCCACAATGCCACATCATTTGAAATGAACAGCTTGCAAACTCTGCCTTTCCTCCTCACAACAACGCCTTGATCTCCGGCACGCAGGAGCCGCAATTGGTTCCGGCTTTTAGGCAACGGCCGACTTCCTGATGGGTTTTGAGGCCTTTTTCCCTGATCGCGGCCCGGATGGTAAGTTCCCCGACATTAAAACAGGCGCAAACGATAGTGCCGGCATCGGCAACGCCCGAAGGCGGCCTGCCTGTTAATAGCGCCATGCGTTCCGCTTTTGCCAATTCCGTGTTTGCAAACAGGCCGGCCAGCCAATTGCGCTCAGGTAGCGCGGACTCGGCGGCGATAAAAACCACGCTTTCCAGCCGATTGTTCACGATACGCGCGGCCCTGTAATTACCTAGGCCGGGATCTTGATATTCCTGCCATTGCGGTGTTTCGCCATCATTATCGCAGAGCTTGGTTTTCGCCCATTGCCGCCAGTTTTCAGGCAACGTCAGCCCGGCCAGTTCATAACGGTAATACTGCTCGCCTTTAACTTTTACCCAGTAGTCCGGTTCATTAATATTCAACTCGCGCCGGGACAGGATAAAACCTTGCCACACAGGCTGATAAGCCTCGATTCGCACCGGTGTGTGCTTGCTTTCCGGTTGGTTTGAAATCGGGTCGACCACGGCATTGACTAACGCGCCCATGCGTCCGCGGCCGGCGTATTGCTCGGTCCAATGCATCGGTACAAAAAGGCAGCCCGGCATTTGGCTGTCGGTAACCTGCACCCGTGCAAGCATCGATCCCCAACGGCTTGCTACGATTGCCAGACTGTTTGCAACCAAGCCGTAACTTTGGGCGTCAAGCGGATGCACCTCGACAAAAGGCTCAGGTTTATGCTGATTTAACTTCGCCGCGATAGCCGTGCGCGTCATCGTATGCCACTGATCGCGCAAGCGGCCGGTGTTTAAAATCAGCGGGTAATCCCGATCCGGCAGATTGACCGGCGGACGCGGCGTCACCGCAACAAACTTGGCTTTGCCCGATTCGGTAAAAAATTGTCCGTCCCCAAACAGTCTTGCCCTGCCCTGCGGATAAGCCCGATTAACCGGCCATTGGGTCGGCTGCAAACAATCGTAATCAAGCTGGGTTATGTCCGCAAACGCCGATATATCGAAATCGCGTGAGCCGTCATTTTCAAAGCCGGACAACGCCGCGTGTTCGCGAAAAATCTCCACCGGGCTTTGATAATGGAAGGCCTGCTCAAAACCCATGCGCCGCGCCACTTGGGTGATAATCCACCAGTCCGGCTTGGCGCTGCCTGCCGGTTTAAATAACGCCCGCTGCCGTGAAATGCGCCGCTCGGAATTGGTTACGGTGCCGTCTTTTTCGCTCCAGCCTTGCGCCGGTAACAGCACATGCGCGAAGGCGGCGGTATCGGTGTCTTCGATGCAATCGGACACCACCACAAAGTCGCAGCCCTGCATGGCTCGTTTGACTTTATCGGCATTGGGCAAGCTGACTACCGGGTTGGTACCCATGATCCAGACGGCTTTGACCTTGCCGTCGTAGATGGCGTCGAATAATTCCACGGCCGGATAACCCGGTTTTTTGGCGATGTTTTCAGTACGCCAAAACCGTGCGACCCGCTCTATATCGTCGGCACTGGAAAAATCCATATGCGCGGCCAGTTGATGCGACAAGCCGCCGACTTCGCGCCCGCCCATCGCATTGGGTTGTCCGGTCAATGAAAACGGCCCCATCCCCGGCTTGCCGATTCTGCCGGTCGCCAAGTGGCAGTTGATAATGGCATTGACCTTGTCGGTGCCGGATGACGATTGATTGATACCCTGGCTGTACAGGCTGACGACTTTTTCGTGACTGACAAACCATTGATAAAAACGGAGCAAGTCGTCTTTATTTAACCGGCAGGTCTCTGCAATTTGTTCAATACCGACATCCGCAATAGCCAGGGCTTCGGCAAAACCTTCGGTATGCGCTTCAATGTAAGCCGAATCCAGCGCGTTTTGTTGACTCAAAAATTGCAGCAAACCGTTAAATAAAACTGCATCGCTACCGCTTGCCGGCGCTAAATGCAAATCGGCGATGTCGCAACTGACGGTACGGCGCGGGTCGATCACGACGATTTTTAATGCAGGATTGGCTTCCTTGGCTGCGCGTATGCGCTGGAAACTGACCGGATGGCACCATGCCGCATTGGAGCCGATCAGCACGACCATCTCGGCGTGTTCGAAATCTTCGTAACAGCCCGGCACGGTATCGGAACCGAAAGCGCGTTTATGCCCGGCTACCGAAGACGACATGCACAAGCGGCTGTTGGTATCCATATTGCCGCTGCCGATAAAGCCTTTCATCAGTTTGTTGGCGACGTAATAATCTTCGGTCAGCAATTGCCCTGATCCGTAAATCGCCACGGCGTCCGCACCGTATTTTTCGATGACATTGACAAAAGAGTCGGCAATCAAATCCAGCGCTTCCGCCCAACCGGTTTCGCGCCCGTAGACTTTCGGTTGCAGCAGCCGACCTTTGAGTTCGACGGTTTCGCCGAGCGCCGAACCTTTGGAGCAAAGCCGCCCGAGATTAGCCGGATGCGTGACATCGCCGCTGATTTTAAGGCGATGTTGCGCCTCATCGACTTTCGCGCCGATGCCGCAGCCTACGCCGCAATAAGGACAAGTGGTTTGTATGATTTTATTCATTAAAAACAGTTTGAATGTAAGTAGGTTAACTCACCACGAAGACACGAAGAACACAAAGTTTTATTTTTTGTACCGATACAGCGTTTTCATTCCAGGTTAATCATTGATGGATGCGTTGCACTTACCCTCTACTTTAAGCCTTAGGAACATGCATAAATTAATTTAAGCAATCACCATGAAGGACATGAAGACTTCAATCCTTCATGCTCTTCATGGTTTAAAAATAAAATTCGCTCAAGTTATTTCATGCACGTTCCTTAATAAGTGTTGCATGTAGAGTGGACAAGCAATGCGCATTCACCGACAAGGTAATTCATACAATATGAAAGCGCCGTATATCCTTCGTGCTCTTCGTGTCTTCGTGGTGAAATGCTTTAAATCAATATGAGAAAATCATCCTATACAGCATAAGCTTTACCAAAAACCAGCCCCTCTCTTATCTCGGAAATGTTTTCTTCCTTCTCCAACAGCTCCTGATACCAGCTGCCATCGGCGGTGTCGCCGTACAGCACCGCGCCGATCAGCTTGTCGGCTTTAATGACCAGTTTCTTGTAAATGCCTAAAGCCGGATCGGTGAAATGGATGCTTTCGCAATTTTCATCGCCTTGAAAATCGCCGACCGAAAACAGGTTGATCCCGGTCACTTTAAGCTTGGTTGCGGTCGGCAAGGTGATGTATTCCGCCGCGCCATGCGCACTGAGATGATTGGCGCAGACTTTGGCCTGCTCAAACAGCGGAGCAACCAGACCGAAAGTGGCGCCTCGGTGCTGGATGCATTCTCCGACCGCATAAATACTGGGATCGTAACTTTGCAAGGTATCGTTGACAACGATGCCGCGTTGGCAATAAATACCCGCTTGCTGGGCCAGCGCCATATTCGGACGTACGCCGATTGCGGTGACAAACAAATCGCATTCCAACTGGCTGCCGTCCTCGAAACTTACCGACCTAATATGCCCTTTTTCATCGCCCAATAATTGCTTCAGTTTGGCGGCCATTTTAAATTTCAGGCCGCGTTGTTCCAGTTCCGTTTGCAGCATTTTTGCTGCGGGCCTGTCCATTTGCCGGTTCAGCAATATTTCGTTGCTATGAATCACAGTGACATCCATGCCTCTTAACACCAAGCCGTTAGCAGCCTCCAAACCCAACAGCCCGCCGCCCAGGACTACGGCTTTATGATGGCTGCGGCTGTAAGCGAGCATTTTATTCACATCGACAATATCCCGAAAGCTGATCACGCCGTCCAGCTCATTACCGGGTACCGGCGGCATCACGGCTTTGGAACCGGTGGCGATTAACAAGCGGTCATACCCGGCAACGGTGCCGTCTTGGGCATAGACATCCCTTTTTTTCCGGTCTATGTACACCACGGTTTTATCTTCGCCCGCATGCAACGTTATGCCGTTGTCGATGTACCACTGGCGGTCGTTGATCACAATATCCTCAATGGTTTTCTCGCCGCACAGCACCGAGGACAACATAATGCGGTTGTAGTTGCCGTAGGGCTCGGCGCCGAACACGGTAATATCGTATTTATCCGGTGCGGCTGTCAGCAGTTCTTCTACGGTACGCATACCCGCCATGCCGTTACCGATGACGACCAAGCGTTGTTTCATTCAGTATTCCTTATGATTAAAGGCCATCAAATCAGGCTATTTGTAATTTAATAGCAAACGGTATGCCGACCTTAACCCTGTGCCGAAATAAGCCTGTTCGATCATCAACAAGAACCAGCGTTTCCTGCACATGCCCCGGCTCGCGCTACGCCCTTCGACAAGCCCTTCGACATACTCAGGACAGGCTCTCGTCGTTATACACCCCCCCCAGATCGTCGTCATACCGGCATGGATGCCGGTATCCAGTGCCATGGACGGTAACTTGGCGGCTCTACAGATACTTGAGTAACACAAAGTTTCACCTCCCTGTGCCTGGGTTCCGGGATCCCTGCCGGAACGACGGTGTCTAGCAGATACTTGTGTATAACGACGAGGGGACAGGCTTGGAAAATATGATTCCGATCTACATCCAAGATTTTTATGCGCTAAAATGGTGCGTAAGTAATTTACGGGCGTGATTTAACGGGCAATAGTAGTGCAAAGCAAAAGACGAAATACCGACAAAACCTTTAGCCTTTCGTCTTTCGCCTTTCCTCTGCCTTTATCGGCCCGCAAATTGCTATACAAACCATAATGCTCTTACTTTAAGGCTTTAACGCACCCATGTATAAACGCATACTCGATCACCTCAACGGCGCAATCCTGCTATTTGACCGTGACTTGGTCCTTACCTACCTTAATTCGGCCGGTGAAATCCTGCTTGCCGACAGTGCTCGCCATTTGGTCGGGGTCGGTGCTTATGAGTTGTTCAAGTCTTCCGATCCTGCTGTGCTGATGAACTTACAGCAATGCTTAACCATGGCGGAACCGCTGGTAGACCGTGAGCTGATGCTGGATCGCATGAACCACACCGTCACCATCAACTTTAGCGCAACGCCGTTATTAACCCATGAGCGGGTCAGCGAGATTTTGGTCGAATTGCAGCAAGTGGATAATCACCTGCGCATCTCCAAGGAAGAACGCTTATTAACCCAGCAAAATACCGCCCGGTTACTGGTCAGGAGCTTGGCGCATGAAATCAAAAACCCGCTGGGCGGCTTGCGCGGCGCGGCGCAATTGCTGGACCTGGAATTGAACGATCCGGAACTGAAAGAATATACCCAGATAATCATTGCCGAATCCGACCGCCTGCAAGGCTTGATGGACAAAATGCTGGGTCCCAACAAATTGCCCAATAAAAAAGCCATCAATATCCACGAAGTGCTGGAGCGGGTCAGGCAGCTGGTTCAGGCCGAATCCAGCGGCAGCATTGCCATTAAGACCGACTACGATCCGAGCATTCCCGACATACTGGCCGATAAAGACCAGCTGATCCAGGCTATTTTAAATATCGCCAAAAACGCCGTTCAGGCGCTGAACGGCGAAGGCAGCATTATCATCAAAACCCGGATTCACCGGCAAATAACCATCGGCCGCAAACGCTATAAATTGGCGGCAAAGTGCGACATTATCGATAACGGGCCGGGCATAGACGCCGACATGATGAACCGGATATTTTATCCGATGATTACCGGACGCGCGGACGGCACCGGCCTGGGTTTATCGATAGCCCAAGCGCTGATCAATCAGCATAACGGCCTGATCGAATGCAATAGCGAACCCGGAAACACAGTATTTTCAATCTTCTTACCCATTATTACGCAAGGGGAAAACGGCAATGACTAAGTCCGAAACTGTCTGGATCATCGATGATGACAAATCGATACGCTGGGTCGTGGAAAAAGCCCTGCAAAAAGCGGACATCGTCACCCGTAGCTTTTCCAGCACGACCGACTTGCTGGGCGCATTGCAGGACGACGTACCCGACGCGTTGATTACCGATATTCGCATGCCCGGCATGGATGGGCTGGAACTTTTAAACAAGGTGCAGCTGAGCCAGCCGAACCTGCCGGTTATCGTAATGACCGCGCATTCCGATTTGGAAAGCGCGGTCTCGGCATTCCACGGCGGCGCTTTCGAATACCTGCCCAAGCCTTTCGATATTAAGGAGGTCGTCGATCTTGCGCATAGAGCGTGTATTCACAGCCGGCAACAGCAAGTCGAGGCTGCTGCGGAAGTACACGCGGCAGCGGAAACCACGCCCGAAATCATTGGCGAAGCGCCGTCGATGCAGGAGGTATTTCGTGCGATAGGACGCTTGGCCCGCTCGAATATCAACGTACTGATCAACGGCGAATCGGGCACCGGCAAGGAATTGGTCGCCAAAGCCTTGCATCGTCACAGTCCCAGGGCAAGCAATCCTTTTATTGCGCTGAATATGGCCGCCATTCCCAAAGACCTGATGGAATCGGAACTGTTCGGCCATGAAAAAGGCGCCTTTACCGGTGCGCAATCGCGCCGCGCCGGACGCTTCGAACAGGCCGATCGCGGCACCTTGTTTCTCGATGAAATCGGCGACATGCCCGCCGAACTGCAAACCCGTTTATTGCGCGTGCTGGCCGATGGCGAGTTCTATCCGGTCGGATCGTATTCGTCGGTTAAAGTCGATGTGCGCATTATTGCCGCCACTCACCAAAACCTTGAAACACTGGTGGAACAGGGCCGTTTCCGGGAAGATTTATTCCACCGCTTAAACGTGATCCGCATCCACATTCCGCCCCTGCGCGAACGCAAACAGGATATACCATTGCTGCTGCGCCACTTTTTAAATCAGGCGGCAGTTGAACTGAATACGGAAATTAAAACTTTAAAACCGGAAGCCGAGGCTTTTTTAAGTACGCTGGATTGGCCGGGCAATGTCAGGCAGTTGGAAAACAGCTGCCGCTGGCTGACCGTAATGGCCTCTGGTCGGGAAATTCACCTGCACGACCTGCCACCCGAATTGCTGAATACCGCACCGGAAAAAAATGCCGCCGAAACCGGCTGGGAAGCCTTGCTGAGAAACTGGATAGACCAGCAGTTGTTGCGTGGCAATGAGGCCGAAATCGCCAAACATATCATTCCAACCGTTGAAACTATTTTGATTAAAGCCGCGCTGAACTTTACCCACGGAAAGCGTCACGAAGCCGCTATTTTATTGGGTTACGGCAGGAATACCCTGACCCGGAAAATACAGGAATTGGGAATATAGTTGTGCCTTGTTGCTCAGTGATATGGATTCCGTGTAACTGTTGATTGGCGATTGCCCGGAGCTAAATCAGGTCCGCAAAAACTTACAAATAAGCCATTGAAACACCGCGACAATTTGCCACATTCCATCGTTTAAATATTTTTACTAAGATATATGCAACTCTTGAGATGCAAACTTCCTCCTCGGAAATTCAGAGTTTTATATCCTTCTCTAATGCGGCTCTAACAAGCCGCATTTTTTTTGCCTGTAGAATTGTCGTTTGGCAAAGACCTCGGCGACATTCGCCACCTTCCATTTTCAACATCAAACAAACCTCAAAATCCCATTAATATCCGCAAAGAAACAAGGCGTTACATTCATTTAAGTAGTAGCGCTTATTTATTTCATTAACTAAAACGATATTATTGCTGAGAATGTGTCAAGTAAAAAGAATATCAAAGCAGCGCTATTTTTTTCAAACAACGAACTTCATTAACTTTTTAGTCATTAATGATGCATCTAACTGCATGTCCATGTTCATCATACCGATATGATGAGGTGGATTTTAGTCTGCATTTTATTAAAGTAATCTTAATAATTATAAATACTTGCTAAAAATCACCATAAATGGAGATTAAAAAATGTATAAGATCGCAATAGTTGAGGATCAAACGATTATAAGAGCAGGGTTGTATGCTGTGTTGACTCAAGAACCACAGTTTGAGGTTGTCTCTCAATCTCTAAACCCTATTGAGATGCTCCGGCAATCCTGGGCTATTCCGCCTGATTTGGTGTTATTGGATCTGGTTATGCCAAAGATGAATGGCGTGGAAGCCATAGAGGAAATAAAAAAGCGATGGCATGGCACAAAGATTCTGATTTATACATACAAAGATACGGTAGAGAGCATTTCTGACGTATTCCAGGCCGGTGCTGAAGGCTACGTGCTAAAAAGTGCTTCAACGGATGAATTAATTGCCGCTATAAAAAACATTTTGCTAGGCCATTATTCTGTTTCGAGCACCATTTTATCGAAGATTATGAACCGGTATCTTTCCTCGGAAAAAATGTTATCGGTCGGACACCTAAATCACATTTTGACGACACGGGAACGTGAACTGCTTAAGTTGATAACTGAGGGCTACAAAAATAAAGAGATGGCGGATAGCCTCTGCATTAGTTTAAAGACGGTGGAGACACATCGAACCAATCTGATGAAAAAACTTAATGTACATAATGTTGCTCAACTAATATCGGTTGCAGAAGAGCTCGGCATTGCTACCCGCTCTGCTGAGCGAAAAACACAGTCTATTTTGGCTGGCCTCGTCCAATTGACAGAATAAGACCGCTCTTTGTTGAAATATTATTGCTGAACCTATGCCGATCCGGGTTGCAAGATAGGGGAGAAACCTGTGTCGAATTAACATAGATTTTCAAGGAACTAATCTGCTTTGCCTGCTTAAGCCCGCCGCAAACTCCGTAGCCGTCCTTCTTTAATAGTTTGCCGGCGCTAAGGATTGACCTACACAATTAAAAACGCTGTAGTGAGGTTATCTCGTTTTTATCAGACGAAAAGCCCATCCGCATACGTTTGGCCGCAGATTGCGATGGTAAAACAGAAATCCTTATTTCTTCCTCAACAGAGCGTTCGACCCTTAATAAGACAGAAACGGATATCAAGCTCTTGTCCTTGATTTTCCAGCACTCTTCCATAGAGTAATGAGGCAATCATGTGTTTTGAGCCATGAAACCGGCTTCTTTCCTCCCCAGGAACTAACTGTCCCAAAGTTTTCCTCTGGCTTGGGCATTAGCAATTCATCAAGCCCTTACACATGCCTACAGTATTTCCCAGGATTAAATACAGTGTTCACCCTAGTGCATAAAGCATCGTCAAATAATAACCTGTACTTGAGATCGAGAATTGGGTTTCTTCAGCAAAAAAAGAGCCGTTTTCAGCTACTCATCGGTTAGGACATAGACATTATCTGCTGACTCAGGGAACGATGTCCGGTGCTGGAAAACCCTTATCTCAAGAGTAAAAACCAGATTGAGATTGTCCGTACTGCACGGCTATTACTTGAATCAGCTGTTCGATTTCCTGCTGGCGTTGAGGTAGGCAGACTGGAAGTTGAGAAACGGCCACTGACCGGGACGTTTTGGACATGGATACACAGGAATTGATGCGCTTAGCCCCCACTCTGCAAGGGGCCGTTTTTTCCTTACCGAAAGAAGATATTAATTTTAATGCTGCCGCAAATGACATCACTCAGCAGTATGGAAATGAGGACACTGGCCGGAATCGCTGTTGAAATATTCATTGAGGTCATTCTCATTGTGCAACTTTATAAGAACAAGTTGGAGGTATATTGTGTCTAAGAAAGTATTTGTCCAATATTTATATATAGCCCCTAGGAAAGCGGCTATTTCCTGCCACTTTGCATTAGGCCCAAGAAGGGGGATCGATAACGCAAAAAGGTCTATCGGCTCAGCTGTAACATTAGCTTACCTCCTCAGCGCCGCCGGGCCGGCCTATGCGGCATTCGATATTCCGACCGGAGTAGCATCAGGCGCGGCATCGCCCAGTCCTTTGTGCATCAATGGCCAGTGTGCGACAGCATTTACTGCCCCAATGCTGATGTTCGAAGAGTTCGGCCTGCGGCCAATGCCGACCAGCCAGCCTTCAAATACCAGCACCATGCCGGGGCCTGTGGACTGCCAGAGTATGCCGGACGGCAAGGCGCTCGACGATTACATCAAACAACCCATCCATCCGCTACCCACCGAGGCAGCGAACGATATCTCACCGAACGTATGGGCGGCCAGGATTAATGACTGCGTCGGTACATTTGCTCAAACCGTTATGGAGGGGAGGCCATCCGGTACCTGGTTCTCCCATCAACGATGGAATGAGTTCTATCCCAAGGCCTACTTCCAGAGCGCCCAGACCGGCGCGCGCACCAACCTGGGCCTGCGCGATCAGTACCAGAGACACGGCTACAGCAAGGGGGAATTCGGTAACGGAGGACTCTATCATATGAACGGAACCACGAAAGGGATCGAAGTCAAAATCCATCCCAAGATGCCTGTTCAGGACCCGAAGGCGCTCTGGACCTTCGATGGAACCTTTCCTCCGAAGCTGCTCATGACCCGCTATGGAGAGCCCCTGTTGTTCCGCCATCACAACGCGCTGCCGCTGGATGAATCGGCAAACCTCGGCTTTGGAAGCCCACAAATCACCACTCACGAACATAACGGCCACAACGCGGCCGAGAGCGACGGTTACACGGCGGCTTATTTCTATCCGGGCGAGTTCTTTGACTATCATTGGCCGATGATTCTTGCCGGGCATGACAGCATCAATCCCTTCGCCAACGATCCGGCCGCAGGAACCCCGGACGGCAACGGCGGCATTACCAAAATTCCCGGCGACTGGCATGAAACCATGAGCACCCATTGGTTTCACGATCATAAACAAGACTATACGGCGCAAAATGTCTACAAAGGCAATGCGGCCATGATGAACTATTACAGCGCGGTGGACAGAGGCCGGGAGCCGGCCAACGCTATAGAAGCAAGAGGTAGAGCCAAAAAACCCGGCTATGCCTGTAACTACGCCAATCCGAACAACGTAAACCTTTGTTTACCCAGCGGCACAGCCCTTGATTGGGGCAACCGCGACTACGACGTCAACCTGATGATCGCGGACAAAGCCTGGGACCGGAACGGCCAGCTCTATTTCAACATTTTCAATACCGATGGCTTCCTGGGCGATCGGGTCACTGTCAACTGGCAGTACAAACCCTATGTCGATGTGCGCTCACGCCGCTACCGCTTCCGCATCCTGAACGGCAGTGTGGCGCGTTACTACAAGTTCGCCGTGGTGAATGCGCAAGGGCAGCGCGTGCCGTTCCATATGATCGCCAATGACGGCAACCTCATGGAACATGCGGTGGCATTTCCCAATGCCCAGTCCGCCGACCTGCCCTCACAAGGCATTGCCGAACGCTACGACATCGTCGTGGACTTCAAAAACTTCAAGGCTGGCGACAAGCTCTACTTAGTCAACCTGCTGGAGCACGTTGACGGCAGAGGTCCGAAAAGGGAAATAGCGCTGGCGGATGTCATCAGTGGAAATTACAAGGCTGACGGTATCAATGGCGACCCTGGCGTCGGCAAGATCCTCGAATTCCGGGTGAAGCCATGCCTGTCGAAAGGGCGGCCGGTTAGCTGTACAGATCTAAGCATGAATCCGGCCGATTATGTCGAAGGCCGGTTGAAGATGATTCCACTGCCCACGTTTACGACGGCAGAGCTCCAGAACGCGGTACATAGGGAGTTCGTGTTCGGGCGAAGCAGCGGTACCGACGAAAAGCCCTGGACCATCAAGACCAATGGCGAAAGCGGAGGAGGCCTCACTATGGATCCGCATCGGATATCGGCCGCTCCGGATCAAGGTTCCGCCGAGATCTGGCATATCAAAGGCAATGATGGCTGGAGTCATCCGGTCCACGTCCACTTCGAGGAAGGACAAATCCTCAAACGCGGCGGTAATCCTCCGCCCCCATGGGAAAAATGGGCGCGTAAGGACGTTTACCGCATCGGCCCTCTGTTGGACACGACAGACAGTGTCGATATAGCGATACGCTTCAGGGAATTTGCCGGTACTTATATGGAGCATTGCCACAACACCCAACATGAGGATAAAGCCATGTTATTACGTTGGGACGTCCAGCATCCAGGCGAAACTATCGCCTTGCCTACACCTATGCCGGGATGGGATGGAGTCGCCTATGAACCCTCATTTGCTTTACCGACCTACAAGGACGGATGCGATAGCCCTCGCGCTAACTGCCAATTATTGCCCTGAGGCCCGATAGGAGACGCAGACGATGAAAATGCATTACGCCGTAGAATACTTAAGGATACCTATTCTCCTTTTTTTGATCGTCTGCATCGCTTCGATTATTGGAAGCGGTCCCGTTGCGGCAGCGCCTGCGGGTTCGCGTTGGGGAGCGGACTACTTTCCCAACATCCCGCTGGTGACGCAGGATGGGAAAACAGTCCGCTTCTATGACGACCTCATTAAAGACAAGGTGGTGGCGATCAATTTTATCTACACCCATTGCGGAGATACATGCCCGCTGGAAACAGCAAGTTTGCGTCAGGTTCAAAAGCAGCTGGGGAACCGCGTGGGCCGTGATATCTTCTTTTATTCCATCAGCATAGACCCCGACCATGACACCCCGGCAGTGTTAAAAGAGTATGCCGAAAATTTCAAGGTTGGGCCGGGTTGGACATTTCTGACCGGCGATAAAGCTGAGATCGCGCTACTGCGTAAAAAGTTGGGCCTTTACAGCAGGAATGATCAAAGCGAAAAACTTAACGAGCACCATACCAGCTTCATCATCGGCAATGAAGCCATCGGGCAGTGGATCAAGCGTTCGCCCTTTGACGAACCGATGGTTTTGGCCCGGTTGCTTGGCGATTCGTTACAGCGTGTTCATGCGGCTAAGGCAGGGGCATTGAGTTATGCTGAAGCCCCTCGCCTGTCCACCCTTGCCCGAGGTGAAGACCTGTACCGTTCGCGCTGCGACTCCTGTCATAGCCTGGGCACTGAAGACGGACTGGGTCCCGGACTATCGGGCGTGACCGAGAAACGGGATCGCGCCTGGCTTGCGCGCTGGCTGAAGGCGCCGGACCGGATACTGGCGGAAAAAGACCCCATCGCAATGCAATTATTTGAACAGTATCAAAAACTGTTGATGCCGAACCTGAGGCTCAGCGATGCCGACGTGGAAGCCCTGATCGCCTATATGGCCGACCCGAATAAGCGCGCCGGCAACACTATTATAGAGTCCGTAATTAGTAAAACGACATTGACGCCTTCTCCCTGAGGGACAAATCCGCCGGGCGGCGGACAGAACTGTCCGGCATGATTAGGTTGGGATAAGGGGATTAAATAAGCTTTATTCCTTAACTGACGTTACTCAGGCACATGATAAAAAAGCGTAGTCCACGAAAGGCTCGAAAATACTTAAAACACATTATTCCTACGCTCATCGCGATACAAAACGTTGCCTGTTAGACCTTCCAGGTTTTCAAAACCTGGAAGGTCTGCCTATCGATTTATTTGTTTATCGTTCCCACGCCGGAGCGCTCATCGCTATACGCAGCTTTGTCCGAGAGTCATCATCCCTGTGGTTTAGCAACGCAGGAGCAATTGCCGACGACTGCATGGATGCAGGAGGTAGAGCAATGCAGGAGCAATTGCCGAGGAGCAAATATCTGTTCCTGCCAGAACGAATGAACATCGGTCAACATTTGCCAATTACCGATAAATCACAATGTAATCGGATGACCGGCGATAAGACCCTTGGCCGGATCGTGTCCAGGCCGGCTCATGCATAGCGCTTACAGGCCCAATTTGAAAAGCAAAGCCATGTGCAAAAAATTGAATTCACTGACCCAAGCTGAATACCCGGATTGAAAGCTATCGCCACGGATGCGTTAAGGCTTTAACTGTTCAAATTGACCGGAATAGGCGCTCAAATTAGCAAAAGACTCACAATCCGGAGAAGAGCCGTTGTCATAGACAAACATCGGACGGATCTTCTACAAAGCCTTCCTTGTTGGCGTTGGCGACCTCCTTGTCAGTTAATAGATCCCAAGTTAAGCGCCAGCTCATCTTTTTGCCGGCATCGGACATACCCTATTTATACCTTTGAGAAAAATCCTGGCGCGCCCCTTCCGCCAATATCTTGTAAGCCTCTTTTACATTGCCCTGAGCGCTCTTTAACAAAAGATCCTTGGCCTGCATTAGCTTTACTTTTTCATCTTCTGTCGGGGCACTGGCTACCGCTTCAAATTTCTCTTTTGCAGACTCTACATCCTGCTTTGCAGAGGTGATCTTTTTACCATAGGCAACAAGCAGTTTTTCATGAGCTTTGGTACTTTTTCCTGATGCTTTAAGATTATCTATGCGCTTTTGCATACCTAACGTAGCAGTATCCGCATTTGATATCAGTTGTTCTTCGTTGACCGCAAGAATCTGTTTTTCTGCGCTCTCAACACTGCGCCTGCTTTTTATCCATTCCGCCTTTATCCGGTCGGCAACGTTTCTGACCTCCTGTTGTGTTACGCTCTTATTAATCTCAGCCTTAAATGCCTCGAACATACTAATTTCGGCATTAAGTTCTGAAACCAGGCTTTCTCTTTCCGACTCGCCCAGAGCCGTCATATTGCTTACTTTCGTTCTGATAGGGTCAAGTTGCTTTAGCCGGTTATCAACTTGCGTTAAAAGATAGTTTTTCCCTCTGACAACTGTTGCGTCTATATTGCCGAGGCCGCCCTGTGCCTGGCTAAAAGCCTTTCCCGCGGTGAAGCTATCCATTTTGGGAGTTGCATGTTGCTCACCCGCCGCTTGATCTTCCTGTGCTTTCGCAATTGACAAGTTTTTTATAGAAGCCGTGTCTACAAACGAGGACACAAGAATTGCGACAACGGAAATAATGGCTACAAATAATGCTATTGTGTATTTTTTCATATCAACACCTTAAATTCCTAAATCAAGATTGAATAGCGCCGACAACTTGATCGCGGCGACTTTCGGAATGGAGAACTGCGGAACGCTTTGGGGGGCCGTTCCGCAGTCTGCCATGTAATGCGCTATGATTGCAAAGTTGCGCTTTTCAGGTTATCGCCCCCTACCCGTTAAGGTGCCGGTTGGATTATTGCTGGCGTTGCTCACCAGTGTCAGCGTCTCCGTGTACGCCACGGCAGCAGTCGGGCTGAAACTAACCCTGAGATTACAGGATCTGCCCGGACGGACAGGTGCGGTGCAGGTACCCAGGTCGGTAACAGCGAACGGTGCTTGGGTAATCGCAGAGGTGATCACGAGCGGGTTGGCGCCCGTATTGGTCACCCGAACGTTGCTGCTGGCAGTTCTACCGATCCGCTGCCCCCCGCCGCCACCAATGGCCGTGTTGGCGATGGTGGCTGTCGTTGTCGCGATTGCGCCGGTACCGCTCACTGCAACACGGGTGGGAGATCCCGCCGCGTTGTGGACGATGTCGACACTGACGGTCTTCAGGCCAGTCGTGATGGGCCTGAACCGCACACTGATCGTGCAGGCGCCACCAGGAACGACAGTTGTACAGCCATTCGTCAACGTGAACTGTGCCGCATCAAGTCCGGTCAATGAGGCGCCGGATACGATGAGGTTTTGGGTTCCGCTGTTGGTCACAGTAATCGCCTGAGCCGCCGAGGTGGTTCCAATGGTTTGGTTGCCGAAACTCAGCGTAGTAGACGATAGTCCGACGACAGGGGCTGAAGCAAGGCCCGTGCCGCTCACTGTCACACTGGAGCTTGATCCCGCCCCATTGTGAGCGATGACGACATTGGCCGTCTTGGCACCGGCCGTGGTGGGTGCGAACCGCACAGAGATATCGCAGAAACTGCCCGGTGTCACCGTTGTACAACCGTTTGTTAATAAGAACTCTGTGGTATTGCCGGTCAAGGTAGCTCCGGATACCACAAGGTTGCTAAACCCGGTGTTGGTGACCCTGATGTTTTGAGTTGCCGAGGCGGTTCCCACAACTTGATCTCCGAAGGTCAACGAGGTAACTGACAATCCGGCGACCGGAGCGACCACTGAGGCAACAGAAACCGGCGTTGCACGGACATCGCAAGTGTTCCTGAGCGCGCCTGGGGTTTGACAGAAACTGAGGCGCTCGATGTTCCACAGGATGTCAGTGCCGTCGCTGACGCCACCGCCAACACCGCCACCGCCACCGCCAGCAGCACTATTATCGCGGACAGTCACGCTGCCATCGGCATTCAGGGTAATGCTGTAATTGATTTGCGGTCCTGAGAACACCGCCATGTCGCAGTTAAGCGGTGTAGCGGCGCCGCAGTCAGCAGCAGGAACGGTTGGCGTCAGGATTTCCCGCACAGCCACAATGTTGCCCGGATCGACAAGGCCGGCGAACACGGCTTGTTGCAGAGTCATACCGCCAGTACCCGTGCCAAAGTTTCCTGTGACAGCCGCGTTCTCCATGAGGTTAGTGCTGCCAATCTCGGTGTTCGGATCGGCCGGATTAGTACGAATACTGAGCCGGACGTTCAGGTAACGGTCACCGTCGAGAATGTCATCGCCACCGCGGCCTTCAAGCTGATCACTACCCTCGCCACCGAGAAGAATATTGCCCTCACCCCAAACGAAGCCTCCAGTCAATAGGCAATAATTGGTTACGGAATTGGCAACGACTGTAGCCGTTGGCGTAGCCGTACCCGCTGCCAGCGGTGGAACCAGTGCGTCCAGGCCGGCAATGCGGTTTAAGCCGGCCTGGTCGAGCGCATCGCAACCGATGAAGCCGCCACCGCCAAGCTGGCTTGGGATAATGCTATCGCCACGCAGGCTATCGTTAAACTTCCAGCCGGACAATGCTTCAACTTCATTATACCGGTTGCGAGTTTCATTCACTGGCGGTGTATTGACGATCAGCAGTTCCAGATCAGCGTTCTGAGCCTGCGGATCTCCTAGACCGATAATCCAGTCGTAGCCAGAGGCGCCGGCGCTCTTTTCGACACCGGGACCGGCCACGCCAATGTCGTCACCGCCCTCCATGTCGTAATCGTCGTCGCCGCCTTGGCCAATCAGGATATCATGGCCAGGCCGGTTGTTGTCATTGAAGAACAGGGTTGAACTATCGCCGATCAAGAGGTCGGGCATGTCTCCACCCTCTATCCAGTCGTCACCGCCATCACCGAAGACGGCGTCTTCACCCTGCCCTGCGATAACAAAGTCATCGCCTTCACCGGCAAAGACAACATTGATATTGCCGCCGCCGTTGACGAAGTCCTTACCGTCGCCACCCATAATGATGTCGTCGCCGATGCCACCGTCAATAGCGTCGTTGCCAGGGCCGCCCTTGAGAATGTCGTTGCCGCCGAAGTCGGTGATGATGTCATTGCCTTCACCGCCAAGAATAACATCGTCTCCCGCGCCACCATCGATTCTGTCATTGCCAAGGCCACCCCAGAAGGTGTCGTTGTCATTGCCGCCATAGAAATCATCGGCAAAATTAGTTCCGTTATAGACACTTTGGCCGTTGATACCGATTGGGTCGACAGTGTTGATAGCGCGATACCGGATCGTTCCGTCAGGCTCTTGAAGCAACAAGAGGTTTTCGTTACATTCCGAGGCCGGGTCGTCGCCGACCGATCCTGGGCCGGTGATAGCACTGCCGGCAGGCGCAGGAGAAACAAGGTTGGCACGCTCGAACTTGCAGTCAGCTGTTGCGAACGGATCAGCCTTTAGGGTATGTGCTGACGTATTGCGCATGATTAACTCGGAGAACGAATTGCCTTCGAGCTGGGTCCGCAAGTTCATGCCTGGCGTGCGGGCCAGATAGTAGAGCCGGTCGCCATTCTGAAGGTCGGTAAGCTGCTTCTCGAACACATAGTTGAAGGTAGAGCCTAGCAGACCGCCAAACAGGTTGGTTTTTTCGGCAAGGCCGCCAACCCAAAGGTCGACATCGTCAACACCTGTTACCGATGCGCCGCTTACATTAACCCAGCTGCCTGTGCTGCGCATGAAGTCGAAACTGTCGCTCGGAGGATCGATATTGTCGGCGCACTCTGGAGACGGTGTGGCAGTTCCGCAGCCGGTACCCAGAATGCCGTCCGCTCCCGGCAAGGTCTTGAAGTTGATGATTTGATCGACAGCAGCGCGCTTGGCTTCTATCGTTGTTGCATTAACAATGGATGGATGTTTGCCATACGCCGCAATGAAGTTGAGCAGCGACACGGGGTTTTTAAGCCCCTCGCCGAGATCAACCCAGTTTATGTAGGGCGTCAACTGACCATCGTTTGTTGCCGCAAAAAGTTGCTTGCGGACGTTGTTCAAAGAGGGGATGCCCTCACTGCGAGCACGCGCCATGTTAATGCTGGGCAGGTCAAGAGGCAGGCCCAGCAGTTGATTGCGCAGCGTATCACTGACAAATTCATCTATCTCGTTACCGATCTGATCCGACAAGCCCATCAGGATAGCGCCGGCAGCCTGCGGGGAGGTCAGCCTGACACCGTTACCGCCGTCGTTGTATGCCGCCGGGTTGAGGAAACCGTCAAACAGCGAGATGTCATTGTGCAACGGCGCGCCAAGGTCTACCGATTCAGGTGCGTTTAAACGAGGAATCGTATCGGTTAGCATGGAATGGCCGAAACGATAGACCGCATGAGCAAACTCAGCCGTGACTGCCGCGTTTAGATCCGTCTGGTTGAAAGCGAAAGGCTGGAAGGGGTTAATCGCCGGCTGAATCTTGCGCGCGAACTCTTCGAACACCAGATGCTGGTATTCCATCTCGGTGACGAAACGGGCTGCCTGGAACAGTCGCTCTTCATAGGTAAAGGTCTGATCCGGTCCTGGCGTGAGGTTGACGTTCTTGAAATTCGCCAGCAGCGTAGCGTTCTCGGGCCGGGTCAGCACGCCATCAGTTGGATTGATGTAGTAATCGACCAGTCGGTTATGCTCGGCGTGGAAGATCTGGTGCACCGCGCTCAAGGCGATGTTTTCGTTACAACGGCCATCGCCACAAATGAAATGCAGATCGAGCAGTTCATCATCGTACTCGCCGACTGCGACTTGATCGAGGCTGTTGCCAGCTGTGTTATTGGCGTCAGGCGCTTTCGGGGCAGTGACGCTTCCAGGATCGGCGCTATGGGCGATATCGTTCAGGAAAGCCGTTTTAATCCGCTCCACATTCGCCGGGGCAGCAACTGGGTTGTTCGGGTTACCCTCAACAAGGCCGGTAGCCGTCACATATTGAGCAAAGCCGTTCGGACCGGGGATGAAATTGCCGTACTGATCGGCCGCGATCATCGGGATGTCGCTGACGTCGGCGTCGACAAGTTGAAGACCGAGCTTGGACGCCGCCTGCTCCTTGACTAACGCCCAGGTAGGCAGACCGCCGTCGGGCTGTTCGAGGAACCTGCCCGTCGCGACCGGCTTGCCAGCGGTATCGAGCACATACTCACGGGTAAAGGCCTGATGCGAGGAATGCGAGGTGTAGGTCTGGCTTTGATCCACGTACGGAGTGTCGGTGTTCGGCGCGTTACGGACACCGTCCGCGCCAGGGATAATAGTGCCCCGCGTCATGACCATAAAGCGCTGTGAAGGCGGAAGGTCATCAAGGGTGCCCACGATGTGGTCCGGTCCGGCAATCAATGGGTCGTCAGACTTCAACGGAACAAAGACACTACCATTGCCGCCGTTGCTGATCTTGTCGAGGCCGTGGTCGAAAAACTGTCCGAAGATAGTGAACAGCGAGTTGAACGGCGGCGAGAGGCCGACATCGGTGGTCACGTTCGGGATGAACAAGGTTTGGTATAGCGGCACACACCCCGCAGGCAGCCCATTGCTGCCCCCTGGGGTAGTCGGCTCCGTCGTACACGGGACAACACCCTCATTACCCTGAGTCCGGGCAGGAAAACCAGCCACATGGACGGCAGCCGGGTTGGTTGAGGTTTGGTCAACAATCAAGTTACTGATCATGCGCGGCTGGGAATCGACAACTGTCCCAGTCGTCTGGGCATAGCTTGATGAACTTTCAGCAGCCTTGAATACGGGGGTAGTCAGGCGCCGGAATGGCTGATCCGACGCACCGAAATTTTCTTGATTGGGAATCAGGTTGTTACATGATCCATCCACCGTTCGAAGTCCAAGGGAAAGGAGCGGAGTACCGATCTGGTTAGGGCCATTACCGACAAGGGCTCCACAAAGGCCCGTTTCCGGTGTGGTATTCGCGGCGTGATGCTCGGCGATTTTGATCTGTTGAAGAATGTAGGCCAAGTCGGCAGGGGTAACCGTGAACCCCGCCCCGACCTGTGCCGGGTTCACTGCGGCCTGCGAAGGCGGCGCGACGCCATTCGAGACGGCTATGACTAGCGGCATCAGCGCGGTCATGATGTTCCGCTTACCTATTTGGGCAAGTTTGTGTTGGGTTCTAATTAGCATTTTCCATTCCTCATATAGTAATGATGGAGAAAATATCCCCCCGGAATGCATCCCTGAACGTCAAAATGCGGCGTTGGAAGCGTTGTTGCTGCATACGTCCCCGCTGCCCGGCAACCTCCCGGCAACAGCACAGCAGTTAATCTCAACATGGATCTCATCATTAAATACTCCTCTTAAGACTGTTTCAGGTGCAAACATCATTCCCTGTTCTAGCTAGAAGATGTTTAATTCTTGATTAAAGAACGCGCATGAAATAACTTGAGCTTTAAACCATGAAGTACATGAAGGGCATGAAGGGCATGAAGGATTTAAGTCTTCATGTATTTCATGGTGATTACTTAAATTAATTTATGCATGTTCCTAAGGTCATAGATTATTCTTTACAGTCGACCTCATGCACTACAGTGAACACTGTATTTCAATCTAAGGAAATGCAGTATTTATGTATAAGGGTATGAGTAAAATGCGCTTGCGCCAGCCCAGCCGATCTGATCGAATGTGATTTTGAGGGTGCCTTGTAGGCAAACTGAATAGACGTATTCCAGCTTCAGTGAGAAGAGATTATGCTAATGCTTGGCGATCTGGCCGCCCGAGTCTCTCACCCTAAGCCAAAAGGGAGAAGCAGCGAGAGATTGGTTGACGTGAGCGTCAGTATTAGGAAACACGACGGCGATAGCTCCGATTCGAATGTTGGGCTGTGATTTCATGACTTCCTCCTAAATCTATTCATGCAAGTTACCGGGGCTTGCTTAAATCGTGCGTTGTTGAAAGGCTCTCAGCTTTAGCATTATTGAAAATGCATTTTTTCTTGAGGAACCAACTCTACAATTTAGGGAGGAAATACAAAATAAGGTAAACCCCTGAAGTATTAAGGAACTTTGTTTTTGCTACCGTAACGCCTAAGGGAAAAAACAGTCATTAAATCTGGTTCTGCGACATTCTGACACGCGGCAATTTGCCACATTCCATTGCCTACGTATTTTTACTAATATAGATGCAACTCTTGAGATGCAAATTTCCTTCCTCGGAAATTCAGAGTTTTATATCCTTCTCTAATGCGGCCCTAACCAGCCGCATTTTTTTTGCCTGCTGTTTACCTTCATTAGCCACAGATTGACGCGGATAAACACGGATAAAGCATTATATTGTTCAAGGTCGAAGTTTCGCCCAAAGGACACTTCGAAGATCCCGTTGTCCATCTGCGTTAATCCGTGGCTAAATGTTGACCGCGACATTCTGACACGCGGCAATTTGCCACATTCCATCACCCGATTGTTTTTATTAAGATACATGCAACTCTTGAGATGCAAACTTCCTCCTTGGAAATTCAGAGTTTTATATCCTTCTCTAATGCGGCCTAACCAGCCGCATTTTTTTTGCCTATAAAAAAGAAGTTTCTCCTGAAATAAAACGCCACCTTGACCAGCCCGATCAATACCGGAACTTCCACTAAAGGACCGATGACCGCGGCAAAAGCTTGTCCTGATTGCAAGCCGAAAACCGCTACGGCCACCGCGATCGCCAACTCGAAATTATTACCGGCCGCCGTAAACGACAGCGTGGCGCTAACGGGATACCCTGCCCCGGCTTTGGCCGACATGTAAAACGTAACCAGGAACATGAGCAAAAAGTAGATGATCAGCGGTACCGCAATGCGCGCCACATCCATTGGCAATTGCACAATGTATTCGCCTTTGAGGGAAAACATGACCAAAATCGTGAACAGCAGCGCAATCAAGGTAATAGGACTGATTTTGGGCACGAATGTTTCCTCATACCACTGCAAGCCCTTGCGCCGTACCAGGAAAAAGCGGGTAAACATGCCGGCGAAGAAAGGGATGCCCAGATAAATCAACACGCTTTTGGCGACTTCCATCATCGTTACCTGAACTTCAAGGCCGGACGCGATGCCTAGCCAGTCCGGCAAGACGGTGACGAAAATGTAGGTATAAACGGAAAAGAACAGCATCTGGAAGATGGAATTGAACGCCACCAGACCGGCGCAATATTCGCTATCGCCTTCTGCCAGCTCGTTCCAGACCAATACCATCGCGATACAGCGGGCCAAGCCGATGATGATCAGGCCCACCATATACTCCGGGTAATCCCGAAGAAAAATAATAGCCAGCGTAAACATCAACACCGGCCCGATGATCCAGTTTTGGACCAGGGACAGCAGCAGAATCCTGGTGTTCTTGAAAACCTTGGGTAATTCCTCGTAGCGTACTTTAGCCAGCGGCGGGTACATCATCAGGATCAAACCGATGGCGATAGGCATCGAGGTAGTTCCCACCTGGAAGCCGGTTAGCCATTGGGTAAAGCTGGGAATAAAATAACCCAGTGCGATACCGCCTGCCATACTGATAAATATCCATAGCGTTAGAAACCGCTCGATGAAACCCAATCGCTTTGGCGTGTGATCAAATTGTGTATTCATGATTATCCTACCTCAAAGGGTTTCTGCGCCGATCTTGTTCAGCGCCTCGGTCAATTCCGGCTTGGACATCGTTTCAACCGGCAACGCCAACAGTTGCTGTATCCGTTTTTCCAAAGCTGCGTAAGTGGCTTCGAAAGCCGCTTCAATGACTTCCGGACTGCCGCTGACATGAGCCGGATCTGGCAAACCCCAATGCGCGCGAATCACGTTATTAAGATAGACAGGGCAAACTTCTCCGGCAGCGCTGTCGCAAACGGTAATGGCAATATCGATGTCTTGATCGTCGAACTCATCCCAGGATTGGCTGGAGAATCCTTCGGTTGAAATGCCGTGACGCGCCAATGTCGCCAGCGCGTTGGCGTTTACCTTGCCGGTCGGATGACTGCCGGCTGAAAAAGCCTGGAACCGGCCGCCGCCCAAATGATTAATCAGCGCCTCGCCCAATACACTTCGGCAAGAATTCCCGGTACACAAAATCAAAACTTTTAACATGGCTTGCTCCTGACATCTATATATTCGAATAAACGAATATTATAGGACAAAAAAACTCAGCCGCAATATTTCGTCATTTCGGGACGGCCGTTCATTGCCTGCAAGCGGCCGCTGTCTTGCAGCTGTTTGTCATCGGTAGCGAACTGTTTTACGGTCACATCTAAAATTTCGAACGCCCAAGCCGGCAACTCGGGGTTAATTTGATAATACACCCACTGCCCTTCGCGGCTGTCCAGCAATAGGTTGCTTTGGCGCAATTGCGCGAGATGGCGCGATATTTTCGGCTGCAATAAATCCAGCGCATGGGTTAGTTCGCAAACGCAGAGCCTGCCTTCTTTATGCAGCAACACCACGCAACGCAAGCGGGTCTCATCGGCAAGGCATTTAAATAGAGTGGCGGGAGTGATCATGTTTATAAGGGGCCGGTTTCAAAAAATGTCATTTATTTTTACCATGAAGGACTTGAAGACATGACTGTATTGACTTCATGCGTGACATGATGACAGCTGATAAAACATCGCCTTGTTCCGCAAACCATTCAATAGTCTTCCCTTCATTGTCTTCATGTCCTTCATGGTAATAAAATCATTGTACTGCATCGGCACCGGTTTATAGGTGTTAAGTAGGTCAGGAGGAAAAAGCGGCGCACGGGACACGGAAAAATCATGTTAGGAACTTTTCGTGTTTTTCGTGTCTTTCGTGGACAATTCTTTTACCGGATTCATTAATCGCTTAGCCCAGCTTGAACCCGACAAAAAAGCCGCCAACGCCGCTGGCGCCCTTGCTGGTAATGCTGGTCAGACGGTCAACCAAAAAACCGCCGGAGTTTTTTGCCGCTTCAGTGGCGGCGCTGGCGGCTTGTTGCAGCTTTTCATCGGTTATATCGATAATATTGTAATATTCCGCAACAAACAGCAGCACAATGGCCGCGCCCATCAGAAATAGCGCTGTGCGCAACATTTTTTTGGCGAAATAACCGACCGCCAGCCCGATAGCGAACGGCGCGCCAACATTGCCAACCAGAAAAGGCGAGGAAAAGATGTCTGTAGAAGCAGCATCGACGGGAGAAGTATTCATGATTCTGAGTTTCCGCTATTGTGATAATCGATATAGCCTGCACAAAGCAATGGATGCCGGGTGTTGTTCAGCTATTTTATGGTTCAGTACTAATTACTTATATTTTTCATTTTATCATCAAACTCAATCGCGCCAGAAAACAAAGCTATACTGGCTACGCATACCAACACTTACCTGCTAGACTTCGAAAGCCGGATTTTATCGAAACCATAACTGTTAAAGGTTATATTAAGCGTACAATCTTGTTGATTTTTACCACAACCCCCAATCAACTCTTTAGATTGGACGAGAGCATGAATGTATTCAGTTGAAGTTTTTCCATGGAATAAAAATTTCGAGACCGGAGTTCCGCAGATCGATGTCCAACATCAGCGCTTGGTTGAGCTGCTGAATGTGCTGGCCGGTCACTTGGCTTATCAAGCCGACGTCCCCACTTTGAACAATGTTTTCAATAATCTGGCCGAATACGCTATTTACCATTTCCAGGAAGAAGAGGCGATCTGGCATACATTCTTCCCCGAAGATGCCTGGGAAACAAAACATAAAGACGATCACAGGCGCTTCCTGACGACCGTAAACAGAATCATGGCCGGAAAAAACCTTAGACCATTGGATCAGGTGATTGAGGAAATTCTTACCTTTTTAACCCAATGGCTGGCCTTCCATATTCTCGATACCGATATGCGCATGGCCAAGGTGGTGTTGGCGGTACAATCGGGCACTCCGTTGGACCAAGCCAAGGAGCAAGCCGACCAGGAAATGAGCGGGGCGATGAAGGTGCTGATCGAAGCCATGCTGTCGATGTTCGACGCACTGTCTTCACGCACCATGCAGCTGGCAAAAGAGGTGATTGAACGTAAAAAAGCAGAGCAGGCAAGCTATGACGCCCTGGATCGCCTCCAGAAAATCGCCAGCCAGGTTCCGGGACTGGTATTCCAGTTTCAACTATTCCCCGACGGCAGCTCCCGCATTCCTTACGCCAATGAGGCTATCCGCACTATCTACCGGGTCAGCCCGGAGGAAGTCAGCGAAGATGCGTCCAAGGTACTTAGCGCCTTGCACCCGGATGACCTGGAAAATTTCAAAACTTCATTTAAGGTATCGGCGCGAGATTTAACCCCATGGCGTCAGGAATATCGCCTGAAATTCGACGATGCCCCTGTATGCTGGTTGTTCGGTAATGCCTTGCCGCAACAACAGGCGGACGGTTCCGTGCTTTGGCACGGTTTCATTACCGACATCACTAAGCAAAAGCAGGATGAGGTCGACCTCCGCATCGCCGCCACCGCCTTTGAATTACAAGACGCGATGCTGGTCACCGATGCCAACAATGTCATCCTCAAAGTCAATCAGGCCTTTACCCGGATCACCGGTTACAGCGCCAATGAAGTCATTGGCAAAAACCCTAATTTGCTCAGTTCCGGGCAGCATGACAAAACTTTTTATGCCGACATGTGGGACAGCATCAATCGCACCGACGCATGGCAGGGCGAAATATGGAATCGGCGCAAAAACGGCGAATTGTTTCCCGAATGGCTTATTATTACCGCCGTGAAGGAATCTGATGAAAAGAATGAACAGGTCAATCATTACGTTGGCGCCTTCTCCGATATTACCTCGCGCAAAGCTGCCGAGGAAGAGATCAAGCAGCTGGCTTTTTACGACCCGCTGACCAAATTGCCCAACCGTCGGCTATTGCAGGAACGATTAAAACACAGCATTGAAGTGGAGCGACGCGAGGGCAAGCGGCTAGCGTTACTGATGCTGGACCTGGACCGCTTTAAGGCGGTCAACGACAGTTTCGGGCATTTGGCTGGCGACGAGTTACTGCAACAGGTCGCGGTACGCATCTCGGCAAGGTTGCGCGATGTGGACATGGTGGCGCGTTTGGGCGGGGATGAATTTGTCGTATTGCTGGAGGACATCGCCCATGCCGAAGATGCGGCACGGGTCGCGTCGAAGATCATCAAGGTTTTAAGTAAATCTTTTCAGCTCCCCCAAAGCAACGATGTTCAGATTGGCGCCAGTATCGGTATCAGCCTGTATCCGGAACACGGCTCCGGTTATGAAATATTGATGGATCACGCCGATGCCGCGCTATATCAAGCCAAGGATCAAGGACGCGGCTGCTATGCCTATTTTTCCGAAGATCAAACCATCGCCGCGCGTGAACGCATTGCTTTGGAAACTCGGCTGCGCCGGGCGATCGAACAACAGGAACTACGGGTTTATTATCAGCCGCAAGTGGATATTGCCAGCGGCCGTATCGTCGGCGCCGAAGCATTGGTGCGCTGGCAAGACCCGACGGAAGGCTTGATTCCGCCGTTACGTTTTATCCCCATCGCCGAAGAAACCGGGCTGATTTTGGAAATTGGCGAATGGGTGCTGCGAGAAACCTGCCGCCAAGGCCGCTTTTGGCTGGACGAGGGGCTGCCGCCGATAACGTTGGCGGTCAACGTTTCGCCGCAGCAGTTCCGCCGCGGCGATATTAGCGCACTGGTTGCTGCTTGCTTAAGCAAGACAGGATTTCCGGCCGAATACCTGGAATTGGAAATGACCGAAAGCGGCCTGATGGAAAATCAGGACAATGTGATGAGACTGCTGAACAAACTACGTTCTCAAGACATCCGGCTTGCGATTGACGACTTCGGCACCGGTTTTTCGTCGCTGGCTTATCTGAAACACTTTCCGCTGGATATACTCAAAATCGACAAAAGTTTTATCGACGATATTCCCAACCTGCAAGACGATATGGAAATTGCCGCGACTATTATTGCGATGGGGCATATCCTGGGTTTTAAGGTGTTGGCGGAAGGTGTGGAAACGATAGAGCAGTTGGAGTTTTTACGGGAAAAGAACTGCGATTCGTATCAAGGCTATATCAAGAGTCCGCCCTTGCCGGCGGATGAATTTGCCCTGTTGTTGCGGGATCAGGGGATGGATTAATTTTTCACCATGAAGAACATGAAGATCACGAATTAGACCTTCCAGGTTTTAAAAACCTGGAAGGTCTGCCTATCGGACTATTTCTAGCCTAACGTCAAATAAGAGGCTTCCGGGATGACGACATCGCGCTTACAGATAGCTAACTTCCGGCTTGCCTTCGGACTCAACCAATTCACCGATAGTAAAAGCTTGCTCGCCCAATTGGCTCAGCGTTTCTAGCGTTGCCCGCTCATCTTCGGGAGCGACACAAACTATCATGCCGATGCCGCAATTAAAGGTAACCAGCATATCCGGCAGCGATACATTGCCCTTTTCCTGCAACCATTTAAAAATCGGCGGAAACTCCCAAGAAGCAAGGTCGATATTAGCCTTGGTGCCAACCGGCAGTACCCGCGGCAGGTTCTCGGTCAAGCCGCCGCCGGTGATATGGGCCAGCGCGTGTACCGGCACTTTGTCCAGCAACGCCAACAACGACTTAACGTAGATCCGGGTCGGCTCCAATAAAGCAGCGCCCAGCGTTACGCCATTAAAGGCATCGCTAAGCCCTGAATCACTATGGGCAATAATCTTCCTGATTAATGAATAACCGTTGGAGTGCGGTCCGGACGATGCAATACCGATCAGCTTGTCGCCGACTTTGACTTTGCTGCCGTCGAGCACTTTGCTTTTTTCCACGATGCCGACGCAAAATCCTGCCAGATCATATTCGCCGTCGGCATACATGCCCGGCATTTCAGCTGTTTCACCGCCGACCAGCGCCGCGCCTGCCAGTTCGCAGCCTTTACCGATACCTTCTACAACCGCTGCCGCGGTATCGACATCCAGCTTGCCGGTGGCAAAATAATCAAGGAAAAATAAAGGTTCCGCGCCTTGAACGATAATGTCATTGACGCACATCGCAACCAGGTCGATGCCGATGCTGTCATGAATACCCAATTCATTAGCCAGCTTTAACTTGGTGCCTACGCCATCGGTACCGGAAACCAAAACCGGCTGTTGATAACGATCCAGCGGCAATTCAAACATAGAACCGAAACCGCCTAAACCCGCCATAACCCCTGCTGTCCGTGTTCTGGCAGCAATCGGCTTGATGCGTTCAACTAATGCGTTACCGGCTTCAATGTCAACGCCGGCGCTTTTATAATTCAAGCCTTCTTGATTTTGTTCGCTCAATGTGGTGTTCTCTTGCTAAAATTTAAACTTCCGATATTGTACAAGACATCATCGGTTTTGTCTGAAGGATATGAATGTGTAGGCTTTATCTATCAGGTGCTTCGGCAAGTTAAAATAATAATTAATGCAGTTCCCTGTTAAATACAGGAATCAACCGAAACTGCCCATGACAACACAAAGTCTTTTTCGAGGAGTGAATATGAAAGTAATGAAAATGTTTAGCCCTATGCTAGTTATCGCCGCGGTATTATTTACCGGCACAGCAACGGCTTACGATCCCGGCAAGACCGACGAGATTTGCAAAAAGCCGCAATTCAGGGACTTCAATCTTCCTGTTTATAAAGAACCCGAGAAAGCCGAGGTTCCGGCCGAATCAACACTGTCCTTTCTGGTCTCGCCCTGGGTTAATCCGGAAACCATCAAATTGACGGCTAAAAATCAGAATCTTGACTATAGCGTTGAAAGCAACAGCAGTTTTCACCGGGTTAAAGCAAAGCTGCCTGCGGCTTTCAATGGTAGTTTTGTCAGGATCAATGCTAAAGCTACCGCCGTATTGGGATGTTCCGACCAGACCGGGTGGCTGATTAAAATAGCCGATAAATGAGGTCGATGAAAGGCTAAGGACAAAAGGCGAAAAAACATAAGCTACACAGGAGCGCCTTTCGCCTTTTACCTAACTTTTCTAATAAAGCACCTTATCGCTCTTTTCAGCCCAGATCTTAAACGGCTGTATCGCATCCGGCAGGGTTAAATGCAGCATCGCGATGCTGCGCTGATGCGGCAACACAGAAATCTCATCGTAAATAAAGCTGTCGTCAAAGTTGGCGGCAGCGGCATCGTGCCGGCTACAGGCATAATAGACTTTTGCCAGCCTCGCCCAATAGATTGCGCCAAGACACATCGGACACGGCTCGCAGCTGGAGTAAAGAATGCAGCCCTGCAACTGGAAGTCATTGAGCTTTTGACAGGCCAGGCGTATCGCCATTACTTCGGCATGGGCGGTAGGATCCATCGTAGTGGTAACCTTATTGCCGCTGGCGGCAATCAGTTGATTATCTTTTACGATAATCGCCCCATAAGGCCCGCCCTGCCCTGACTCGGCATTGTCTACCGCCAAGTCAACGGCTTGCTGTAAAAACGCCTTATCCATCTATAAATCTAACGGATTATTTGGATCGACGCCTTCCATAAAAGGCAGGCCCCGCTCCTGATGGGTCAATTGATAGATTTTTCCCAACCAGTTATTGAATACCGCTTTTGCGGTATCGCTCCAAGTGTTGTCGATATGTTCCAGAATCAAGTCTTCCGGAAACTCCTCCAATCGCTGTCCGTCCTGTCTGGCCGCCCTGACCAGATGCTCGTAACGGGTCAATATCCGCTGGACCTCGTCATTAAAATAATTTTCCGGGAACGGCGGGTAATCGTCTATCTCGGCGCGATAAAAACGCAAGACTTCGCGCTTGTATTCCTTCAGCAGGCTGATGTCGTCATACTCGGGATGGCCCTGAAAAAACACAATACGAAAACCATCCGGGCTCACGGCCAGATGCACGCCGGCTTCCTTGCTGACGGCCAGGACTTTGAGCCCGTGTTGTTCCATATCGCTTTGAAATATTTCATTAAAACGGGAATGAGGAACATCAAAACGAGTATTGATTTCCGCAACCAACGGGTGCGTACGGTCGGTTAACCTGTGTGAAAACACGCCCCAGCGTTTACCCGGCAAACGGGTGCGCTCGACGCCGTAACAATATTGAATGACCGCATGAGTTGCAAGACATGAACACAGCACCGAGGTGACATTCTCCTTGGCCCAGAAAAAAACTTCGGTCAACGCTTGCCAAAAGTCCTCTTCCGGTAAGCGGGGATGAGTGACATTAGCACCGCTGATGATCAGCGCATCCAGGCCATCCCGTTTGATTTTCTCAAACGGTTCGTAATATTTGGCAATATGGGCTTGCGCTTCCGGGCTTCTTTTCAGCCCCTCGATAGTAAACGGATGCACATGAAACTGAACAATCTGATTACATGCCCCGACCAGCCGGAAAAACTGTCTTTCTGTCGCTTCCAGCGCCGCATCGGGCATCATATTGAGCAGCCCGATATGCATTTCCCGAATATCCTGGTTACGGGCGCGATCGGGATCCAATATTTCCTCGCCTTCTTCACGAAGACGTTGAAATGTAGGTAAATCAGTATGGGCGACTAAAGGCATAACTCGACTCCATTCATATTATTGCGGGGAAGCAAGCGCATCGGCGATAAGCCGAATAAAGTCAGCCTCACCTTTAACGGCGGCGACATCATTCGCGTCGACTGTATAGCCGTATCGATCGGCGATAGCCTGATAGCGAGGCAGACGGGATTTGAATAACTCAGGGAAAACCCAGGAGACAAAATCGTCCGGTTGCATCGCATCAGCGGAAGAGTAATCTTTAAGCCGCATGAATTCCGCGAGTTTTTCATCGAGAAACGCTTCCCGGTAATAAAGCGGCTTGGGATCGGATTTAGCGCGCTCAATAATAGTTTGCTCCAGCGCCGGTGGTATCTTGATATAAATAATCAGCGTATTTTGCGCCAGTGTTTCCAGCACTTCGGGGCTCTCCAGCTCGCAAACGCTACCGCCCGCATCATTGACAAAATGCTTATAGCCATAAATATCGACCGCTTTATCAATAAAATCGGGCACATCATTCATCGCGGCGATTTCAGCCTGATGATGCAATTTTTGCCGGCGCTTGAATTCCTGCAACGACAACCCGCCCAAATCAGGATTGCCGAGTTTGCCGAGAAAGCTGGAAACCGGAGCCAGATTATCAACGGTTATCTTATTGCTGATATGAATGGAGTCTGAAAGCAACAGCTCGCGCAAAAAGGGAACGCGCATGGCTTGGCGCTTAATATTATCCAGAATAGGCTCTTCCAGATATTTTGTGCCTATCCTGTAGTCGCCCGAATAATGAAACCATTTGGCTTTGGGCAATTTATTGGCCAGCGTGGTCTTTCCGGCACCGGACATTGCCAGCAAAGTAATGCGTTTTGTTTTCCAGTCCAGGAATTCCTGTGGACTCATTCTCATGTGGTGGTTTCCCTAATTAATCCAGATAGTCTTCGATGTCCATGTCTTCAGGATTGGGCCTGTGTTCGTCGGGATCGCTATAGCCCAGATCATCGGATTCGAGATCGTCGAAAGGCGCGCTCCAATCTTCAGGGTCCTCGATATAATCGAAAGTTGAAGTGTACCAGCTGTCATGATCGTATTCGCCAATATCGCCGTTAAGGTATTGGACTTCAATGGAGTCATCGTTATCGTCAATGGCGATGACTTTAAATTTCAGATTGTTTTCTACATCCTTGTACCAACTGCCGATGATGGGGTCTGCTATGGTTGTCATGATTATTCCTCAATACTTAGCCAGAATGTTTCGATACAAAATATCTAAAGAGACATACTATTATTAACAATGCCAAAGAAAATACAAACGTATTTTATATCAGCCTGCATAAATTTAACTTGCGGATTTTTTATGTTGAAGCCAGGGCTAAAGCCTGTTAGGACGATGCCGATGAGATGCATCCGGGTGGCGTATTTATAAAGTAAGCATATCTTTCTTGCAAGAATTGTTGTCATGAATTGTTCATGTAGCAAGCACCCAGCACTTTTAATTATCGTAGCCAATAATCTGTCGCCAATCCTGCAAAAACAGCCAAACCGAACCAATTACTGTTCAAAAACGCCTTGAAACAAAGCGCCTTTTCCCGGTGGAAAATCAATTTTTGCTGATAAGCCGACAAGCCTGCCGCGACCAAAATACCGCCATAATAAGGCCAGCTTGCCTGCGCCATTTGTCCGACCGTGATCAACAGGCCGAGAATGATGATTTGTAAGACGGCCATGATGTGCCGGTCATAAGCGCCGAACAGTATCGCTGTCGATTTGACGCCTATTTTTAAATCGTCATCCTTATCGACCATCGCATACATGGTGTCGTAAACCAAGGCCCATAAAACGACGGCCAAATACATCACCCAGGCCACCGGCGGAATGCTGTTGATCTGTGCAGAAAAAGACATCGGTACCGCCCAACCGAAAGCAATACCTAAATAGGCTTGCGGCAGTTGGGTATAACGCTTCATAAACGGATAACTGGCAGCCAAAAATGCGGCGATGAATGACAGCATGATGGTGTAGATATTCAGCAATAACACCAAGCCGAAAGAGAACAAACACAGCACCACAAAAACTATCAGCGCTTCTTTCGGCGTCACTTTGCCGGCCGCAATAGGCCGCTGCTTGGTGCGTTCGACATGCGGGTCGAAGTCGCGGTCGGCGTAATCGTTAATCACGCAACCGGCGGCTCTCATCAGCACGACGCCCAGGCAAATCACAGTCAACACCAGCAAATCGGGCTTGCCGTCACTGGCAACCCACAGCGCCCATAATGCAGGCCACAATAAAATCAGGATGCCGATAGGTTTATCGAATCGTGCTAATAGCCAATATTGCTGAATTCGATCCATTGCTCTGTCCATCATCATTGTTGTTACGCTGCCCTTGCCTTTTTCAAAGCCTGAATTTTGAGAAAAATGCATTATATCTTTTTGTTTTAATGTGCGTGACTCAATGAAGAGCCGTAAAACCAGAATCCTGCGGCGGGAGATCGTGCGGTTATAAGCCAAGCTCACTATGCGAGACGAATTACTGTCCAATTTTTGCTAAATCTGCACCAAATAGAGCCTGATGATAATTACGGTAATCTTTCCGAACCAGTCAACTCGCAGTCACGATAACGAGGCTCAAGCAGTCAAAGTTTGCAAAATTTTGCTGGATTCAAATCGCTAAACATAATGCTAAATACTCATACGTATTCGATTAGGTTGATTAGATTGAATTAAGGTATCCTGACATAAAACGTTAGCCTACTTTTATTGGCAGGACATTGGCTTTTGCGCTTAGAAAAAGGGCTGGTTTTAAAAGCGGTTTTTTAACATGAGGAGCAAGGCAATGAAAAAAATAATGTCATTGTTGGTATTTTTAACGGCGCTAGGGATTATTAATACGGTGAATGCTGAAGAGGGTAATGCCAAGTTAAAAGAATTGCAGCGAGCACTAGAGATAAATCCTGATGATGTAATTCTTTTGATTAAAACAGGACTTGCATTGGAGGGCACTGGCAAGTATACCGAAGCCGAACCCCTTTATTTACGCAGCTTAATGATTGGAGAAAATACATTCGGACAAAATCATCCGCTCGTAGCTGCCAGTTTAAACAACTTAGCAGAACTTTATCGAAAACAAGGGAAATATGAACAGGCTGAACCTTTTTACCAGAGAAGCTTAGCTATTTGGGAAAGAGCGTTTGGACAAAATCATCCTAATGTTGCCACCAGTTTAAATAATTTATCGTTGCTCTATGAAGTACAAGGCAAGTATAAAGAATCTGAATCATTAAAAAAAAGAAGTTTGGCCACTAGGGAAAAAGCATTAGGACAAGATCATCCTGACGTTGCAGCTAGCTTAAACAATTTGGCAGAGCTTTATCGAAAACAAGGAAAATATGAACAGGCCGAACCCTTTTACAAAAGAAGCTTGACGATTTGGGAAAATACTTTAGGACCAGATCATCCTAATGTTGCCACCAGTTTAAACAATCTAGCAGTGCTTTATGATGCCCAAAGCAAATATACCGAAGCTGAACCTCTTTTTATAAAAAGTATTTCTATTTGGGAAAAAATCTCAGACGAAGATCATCCTAACCTTGCCGATAGCTTAAACAATTTAGCAGAGCTTTATCAAAAACAAGGCAAGTATGAACAGGCCGAGCCTTTTTACAAAAGAAGTTTAACGATTTGGGAAAATACTCTAGGACCGGATCACCCTAGGATTTCAGTTAGTTTAAATAATTTAGCCGCGCTGTATGAAGCACAAGGCAAGCATGAACAGGCCGAGTCCTTTTACAAAAGAAGCTTAACGATCTTGGAAAAAGCCCTAGGCCAAGATCATTCTGACGTTGCCGTCAGTTTAAACAATTTAGCAGAGCTTTATCGAACGCAAGGCAAGTATGAACTCGCCGAGCCTTTTTACCACCGAAGTTTGGCTATTTGGGAAAAAACATTAGGCCCGGACCACCCTAATGTTGCCACCAGTTTAAGTAATTTAGCGGTGCTATATGAATCACAAGGCAAGTACGAACAGTCTGAATTATTAAAAAAAAGAAGTTTAGCAATTAGGGAAAAAACCTTAGACAAAGATCATCCTGATATTGCAGTGAGTTTAAACAATTTAGCGGAGCTTTATCGAACGCAAGGCAAGTATGAACTGGCCGAACCTTTTTATCACCGAAGTTTGGCTATTTGGGAAAAAACATTAGGACCAGATCATCCTAATGTTGCCACCAGTTTAAACAATTTGGCGTTGCTCTATGAAGCACAAGGCAATTATGAACAGGCCGAACTTCTTTACAAAAGAAGTTCGGCGCTTAGTGAAAAAGCCTTAAGCCAAGACCATCCTGTTGTTGCAACCAGCTTAAACAATTTAGCAATGCTTTATGAAAAACAAGGCAAACATGAAAAAGCCGAACCGTTGTTTCACCAAAGTTTAGCAATTTTTGAAAAAACATTAGGGCAAGACCATCCTAATGTTGCTGTAAATTTAGACAATTTAGCACTATTTTATTTTGCACAAGATGCCTATGAAGAAGCCGAATCTTTTTTACAAAAAAGTTTGCGGACAACGAATCATTTATTAGAACGCTGGTTATGGGGCGCTGGCGAAAAAACGCGCCAATCTTATTTACAGCACGAAAAAAACTTACGAAATATTTACCTAAGCTTTTACAGTTTACGTAATACCCCCGAAGAAGCTTTTTATTATTCACTTTCGCGTAAAGGCTTGTTATTACGAATCGCGTCAGAGGCCAGCACCTTAGCGACACAGAGTCCAGATATTGCTATTCAAAACCAACTACAAGAATTCAAAACACTAAGAACACAAATATCCAATCTGTTTTTTTCTGGTAAAGCGGATAAACAAACGATTCAAACTTTAGAAGAAAAAAGCAATGACCTTGAAATGCAGCTAAGCCAGAATGTCAGCGGTTTTAAACGTAGTCAAGCTGAGATCACACCTGAACAAGTGCTTGAAAAGTTCAGCTCTGAACAAATGTTGATTGATTTTCTGGTCTACAAAACAGTTGATTTGAAAACAAGGAAATATCAATCTGAACAAGTCGTTGTCTTAATCGCAGATAAACAAAACGGCATTCAACTAATTAAACTCGGTGACTTGGCTCCCATTGCAACAGCCATAAAAGCCTACCAAACAGCCATAGTGCCAACCGATGATAACCTTAAAACCCGCGAACAAACCCTAAAACAAACCACACAAATCCTGTATCAACAACTTTGGCAACCTTTAACGCCGTATCTGCAAGACAAAACAACCGTTTATTTAATCCCTGATGGCGTTTTACATTTATTACCTTTCAAAGCCTTGCAGGATAAAGACGGCCACTATCTCGCCGAAAAATTGCAACTGATTACCCTAAGCTCGGCCAGAGATATTGTGTTACCACCGTTAGCAGATCAAGCCTCGGCAGCGGCTATTTTTGCCGCACCGGATTATGGTGATGACACAATAGCTACAGAAAATACTACCCATGCTATTGACCTAAAAAATATTTATTTCAAACCGTTAGCCAGTGCTCTAAACGAAGGGCAGCAAATTGATCATTTATTCAAAAAGAAACAGCCTGAATCTCCGACAAGACTGTTTTTAAAGACTGAAGCTACTGAACAAGCCGTTACCGCTTCAACGTCCCCTAAAATACTGCACATTGCCACTCATGGCTTTTTCTTAGAAGACAGCAAGCCCGATGAAAAAGCACTGGAATACGTTTTAATGCGTAGCTTAGATCAAGCATTACCATTCACTAAAATTGAAAACCCGTTAACTCGTTCCGGTTTAGCTTTTGTCGGCGCAAATTTAGGCGTGAAAGGCATTAAACAAGCTGACGGATCAGACGGCATTTTAACCGCCTTGGAAGTGTTGAATTTAGACTTGGTGGGCACGGATTTAGTCACTCTTTCAGCCTGCGATACCGGCAAAGGCGATGTAAAAATCGGCGAAGGCGTTTATAGCTTAAATCGCGCTTTTCAAGAGGCTGGCGCGAAAGCGGTATTATCGACTTTGTGGAAAGTGAGTGACGTAGCTACCGCAGAATTCATGCAAAAATTCTATGAGCGCTTTTTAGACGGGAAGCCTGCGCAACAGGCCATCCAAGAAACGCAAAATGAATTTATGCGTGATGAAAAACATAGTGACCCTTTTTACTGGGCTGGCTTTGTGATGATGGGCAAAGAGTAATTACTTAACGGGCTTCGAGGTTCATTATGATTGATAAACTAATTACATCCACTTTAAATATATTAAAGACCAACGCCAGCATGGTATTAATTTTTTACGCTAGCGGCTTTTTGTCTTTTATTGCTTACTATCGTGTTTTAGGCATTCCCTACATAAATGGCGATTTACAAACTTATGCTGAGCTAGCAGGTAGAAATATAATTATCATCCTGCAAACTTTTATTTTTTTAGTTACAAAGCCTAATCTTTCAATTATTAGCGATCTAAGTTGGGCAGGATTTTGGATTTATTCATGGTTAATACTTGCCTTTATATTAATCACAGCAATATTTATCAAACAAAACCATTATGACAATAAAATACAATTACCAGTAATTGCCTTTATCGTTATTTCTACCCTTCATATAGAAACTCAGCCGCTATATGCTACAAATATATTACAACCTAGTTTTATTAAATTTAATGAACAAAAGAAAAATATTATTAATTATGAAAAGCTGACCAACAAAATTGACTACAAAAAACGAGTAAAAATATTTAAGGAGCTTAATAGAATTATTGATGAAAATAATAATTATGCTTTTAAAAGCAATAATGATGCAGATTTCTTGACGAATTTTTTCTTTTCTATTTCTGAAAGTTATGATGAGTCAGGTAAAGAAACAAGAAGATTAAACGCGCTTATGTTGATAATTTTAATTGTCAGTATAACGGCAGTCATTTTGGTCATTTATCGGCAACATAAACCGATTAGATGGTTAATGTTTTTATTTGTCTTCGCTCAAGCTATTCTGATACCTTTTAATTGCGGAATATTAGGCGCAAAGTATCAGTTTCCGATTATTTCTTTAGACTACAGTGAAAAAGATAAAGTTTCGCATAAAGAAGGAGTGTTTTTATTGACTAAATCTCAGGATAACTTAGTTATTTACGACAGATTAAATTTTTTCCAAATTAGTTATATCCCACAAAGCTCGATACTAAATATTGAGCAATTTTTTACCAGCTCCCCTTTTTCAAATTGCAGTAATGGAGATTTTGAACCATGCGAAATTTACGCTATAAAATAGCTGCCAGCTTAATTATTTTAACATTATCTACTTTTTCTCATGCTGAGTTAATTTACGGCTTTAATAAAGTAGCTGTTACAAAAGCTTTAACAACTTCAGTTGAATTTGACCAAGACGATTTTAAAAATTATCAAATAACTGATAACTTAAAATTGCGTGCTATGGATGGCATTAAAATTATTCGAGAGGATGCTATTTTAAACAAAGATGGTGCTTGGATTTGGAATAAAATTCTACCCTTTAGTGAGAATTTAAAGTTTGTAATTTTAAAAGATGATAAACCTATTTCTACCGAATATTTAGCAGACACTAGAAGTTCATTGACATTTTCAGACAATACCACTTTACCGATGGTTAGAGGTGTGCATTATTTATCTGCTATAGCAATGGAAAATAATAGAGAAAGAAGACCTTTACCGATTGAAATACCTGAAGAATTAAGAAATTGTGCAGGTAACGTATTAGTGATTGTTTTTAACAAACAGACTAATGCTCTGTTATGGCAATATTATGGTGAATTAAAAAATAATTTAACCACCAGTGCGATTGAAGTTTCAGAAGATTTACAGCGCACTATTGTGACGGATGAAAGTAGCTGTGGTAACTGATATTTAAAACTTCTATAAGTTGGTTCCCAAGCTCCAGAGATTGGAAAATATTCTAAAAATAGCGGGAATGCCGCATGTGGGAACCAAGCTAAATCTGACCCATCAAAGCTCTTTCACTCTTTTTTAAGAATTTGTATTTCCCAAGGATTCAATATCTCAACCCCCGTCTGCTTAAAATCATCGACATTCCTGGTAACCACGGTCATGCCATGAACCAGCGCGGTAGCCGCGATGATCGCATCTCGATCGGAACGGGGATCGGGAACATGAAGTCTAGCGCAACAGAGCGCGACGGCGGTATCGACGACCAGGATGCGCTCGGAAAATGCCGGCAACACATGGACATTGAGCCAGGAACGAAGCACTGCGCCTTGTAACGGATTCCGCCGTTCAACTAAAAGTAGACCCGTTTCAATCTCCAAAATACTGATCACCGATAAAAACAAGCTTGTTACCGGAACGCTATTGGCCCACGACACTACGTTTTTATCCGCTTTATCCGTTTTCGCTTTCCTCAATTCGGAAACGACATTTGTATCAAGTAAATACATGACCACTACGATAAATCCGCCGGTTTATAAAGCTTTTTGTTCAAGCGAGGCGGTTCAAAGTCAATGTCGGCAGCATCGGGCATTGCTAGTAATTCAACGATGCTTTCTTTTTGCCGGGTGATTTTTTGATAGTCTTCGATAGTCAATAAAACATGCGACGGTCGCCCCCGGTCGGTAATAAATACAGGGCCGTTAACAGCAGCCCGTTTTATCCTGCTGACGTCTTGGTTAAACTCTCTGCTGGAAACAGTTGTGATACTCATAATAAAACCTCGCCATGAAAACCATGTAGACATGTTGCTACATAAATTTATTCATAGCAAGTCAAGAAAGCAGGGCGACGTTTGCTACCGTGTCTTGCCATTTTTTGCCCTCGCCCCAATCTCCGCAAAGTGCGATTTTTTTAAAAATGCTATCATAAGGTTTTGTTGGTAACGGTTCAGCGGATGCGGGTTTTATCAGGTCCATTGCGTTGCTTTTAATCTGTCGTCGCCTAAGCGCTATTTTCCATTACTTTATATGTCAAAAGCAGGTCAACCATGACTGTAAAAATCTATCACAATCCGCGTTGCGGCAAGTCGCGTCAAACCTTGCAGCTGTTGAAAGAACAAGGTATCGAGCCGGAAATTATCGAGTATCTTAAGACGCCTCCCAGTGCGCAGGAGTTGGATGATATTTTGCAAAAATTGGGCATGGAGCCGCGCGATTTAATGCGTAAAAAAGAAGCCGAATATAAGGCCAACGGCCTGGACGACGCAGCTCTTGATCGGCAAGCACTGATTCAAGCGATGGTGAATAATCCTATTTTAATCGAGCGGCCTGTTGTTATCGCGAACGGCAAAGCGGCGATTGGCCGTCCGCCGGAAGACGTGCTGGCTATTTTGTAATCATTTAAGCTTATGGCTAAAATCCTGATTCTATATTTCTCCCGCAATGGAAACACCGCCGAAATGGCTAATCATATCGCTCGCGGTGTTGAATCGGTTACCGGCGCTGAAGCGGTGCTCAGAACCGTCCCCGAGGTTTCGACCATCTGCGAGAAAACAGCGGAGCGCATTCCTGCCCACGGCGCGCTTTATGCGACGATTGACGATTTAAAATCCTGCGATGGTTTGGCGTTGGGTAGCCCAACCCATTTCGGCAATATGGCCGCGCCGCTGAAATATTTTATCGATAGCACCACTGAAATCTGGTTTTCAGGCGCGCTATCCGGCAAACCCGCCGGCGTATTCACCTCAACCGGCAGTATGCACGGCGGTCAGGAAAGCACTTTGTTGTCGATGATGTTGCCGCTACTGCATCACGGCATGTTGATTCTGGGCCTGCCCAGCACCGAACATGCGTTGCGTGAAACTACGTCGGGCGGCACGCCTTACGGCCCCAGCCATTTATCGGCAAGCCACGCGGGAATAAGCGATCATGAGAAAATCTTATGCAAAGCGCTGGGTGCGCGTTTGGCTAAAACAGCGCTTCAACTGAAACAATCCTTATGAAGATAAAACCGCTTTATTGCTACATCACTGCCCTAACCGGCTTTTTCGGCTTGTTTGCATTGTTAATGCTTTGGAATACCGTGCTCGCGCCATCCACCCGTTTTCCGGTGGCGCTGGTTTTATTAGTCGCTGTCACGCCGTTGCTACTGCCGATGCGCGGCTTGCTCGACCGCAAACCTAGAAGTTGCGCATGGGCGGCTTACGTCAGCTTGATCTATTTCCTTCACGGTACCGCCGAAGCCTATGTCAACGCCGACGAACGTCTGTATGCAGCGCTTGAAATCATGCTGAGCCTGATGCTTTTCTTCGGTACAACATTATATGTGCGCATGGCGGCAAGACAGAGCTGACAATGGCCCAGCAACTTCCATTACATTTTGAATTCAGGGCCAACCAGACCTTTAACGATTTTTTCCCCGGAGCCAATCAGGAAATCGTCACTCACTTACAACAGTGCATCGCCGGCTTGGGCGAGCAGCAAATTTTCCTCTGGGGCAAACCGGGCCAGGGCAAAACTCATCTATTGCAGGCCTGCTGCCATCAGGCATTGAATCAAAACCTCAGTTCGTTCTATTTTGATTTATCGAATGCCGGGCTGCCCGATCCCTCAATGCTGAACGGGCTTGATGAATATGAGGTCGTTTGTTTCGACAATATTGAGCGTATAGCCGGCAATGCCGCCTGGGAGCTGGCCTTTTTTAACTTTTTTAATCGGCAGCGCGATCAAGGCCACAAGCTGATCGTATCGGCATCTTCCGCACCGAATGACATTGCCATTCAGTTGCCCGACCTTAGAACCCGCCTTAATTGGGGGCTGACCTTAAAAATACGGCCCTTGGACGACAACGACCGAATCGCCGCATTAATTTTTAAAGCCGATCAAATGGGCTTTGAAATCGCCCCGCAAGCCGGACGTTTCCTGTTGACCCATTACGACAGAGACCCGGCCTCTTTATGGGCTTTATTGGAAAAACTGGATAAAGCGTCGTTGGCGGCCAAACGTAAATTAACTATTCCTTTCTTAAAACAGATTCTGGACGAGCAAAGCCATGATTAAGGTGCTTGTTATTGGCGCCGGGGCCATCGGCGCGTTTTACGGCTCATTGCTGGCGCAGGCAGGCGCCGAAGTATCGGTGATCTGCCGCTCCGATTACGATCAGGTCAAGCAACACGATTTCATTATCAACAGCCAGGCTCTCGGCCGCTGGAACTTTACCCCGGCCCATGTGTTACAGAATGTTGCCGATTTTAGAGGAACGCCGGACTATATTTTACTCTGCACCAAAGTCATTCCGGCGCTGGATCGGGTCGCCTTGATACGCTCGGCTGTCGGACGGAATACGGCAATCGTGTTTATCCAGAATGGCGTCGAAATTGAGCAGGAAATGCTCAAGGCCTTCCCCAATAATGAGATCATCAGCGGTTTGGCGTTTATCTGCTGCAACCGGGTGGCCCCCGGCGAGATATTGCATCTGGCTTACGGCCGTTTGGCTTTAGGCAATTTGCCGAACGGCATCAGCCGTAAAACCGCGCAGCTGTGCGAACTGTTTAACCAATCCGGCATTGATTGCGGAGCGAGTGAAGATATTGTGACCGGACGCTGGCAAAAATGCGTCTGGAACGCGCCGTTTAATCCGCTATCGGTATTATCGGGCGGTTTGCAGACGCTCGATATTCTGCAAACCCAGGAAGCTTTGGTGCGCAGCATCATGCAGGAAGTTTGCGATATTGCCGCCGCTTCCGGCCATCCGTTGCCTGACGATATTGTTAACATCAACATCGAAAACACCTATGCGATGCCGCCTTATAAAACCAGTATGTTGCTGGATTATGAAAACGGCCAGCCGATGGAAACCGAAGCTATTCTGGGCAATGCGTTGCGCGCCGCTCAGCGGCGAGGCGTTGCCGCGCCTCATCTGAAATCGGTTTACGCGTTGATGAAGCTTAGGGAATTGAAGCTCGGCAATTAAAAATAGACCACGGATGACACGGATTTGACGGATAAGCACTGATAAAAAATCCGTTTACATCCGTCTGATCCGTGTCATCCGTGTCATCCGTGTCATCCGTGTCATCCGTGTCATCCGTGTTCCATTATAAAATCAGCATCTACCTTCCATAAAAAACATAATCCGCCGTATAGGCGACTCGTTTTTCACTGCCCAAGTGATTGGCATCGCATCCTGACTTAGGCGCTAAGCCGCCGTGGGTATTGATCCGGTTAATAAAGCCGACGTTCGAAAATAAACCGTCACCTTGATGCGAAACCACTTCGACCAGCAGCCAGGAAATGGCCGAACCCGGCGCCATATCGATTTTCTTGACTACTTTTCCGACTACGCGGCTGCCCTCTTTATATTCCCAGAGCGGGCCGGCCGTATGATTGCCGACAATGTTACCCTGCTCATCGAACAGCTTGGCGTCTGGCGCCAACGTTTGCCAGGCATATTCGCCTTTATCGGCTGAACATTGGTAAATCTGGTCGCCTTTCGCATGTGCGGTTAAAACAGGGCTATAGCCCGCAGGCGCCTTAATCTGCTCGGGTATGGAAACCGCTGCATAAGCCGCGCCTTGCAATATCATCGATAAAATTAATGTCTTTTTGATCATAGCATTTACCATGGCATTGGCGTTCCGTCGTATTTGACGAAACTGCCGGTTTGATCCAAGGAAAAATTCTCTATCAAACTGCGCATTCCGGAAACGCTTTGCTCGGCATTAATTAATGCATCAGGCCCGCCCATATCGGTCTTGACCCAGCCGGGGTGGAAGATAAGCACGCCGACAGACTGATCTTTAAGCTCTATCGCCAGGCATTTCATCGCCGCATTCAGCGCCGCCTTGCTGGAGCGGTAAAAAACACTGCCGCCGCTGTTATTGTCGGCCATGCTGCCCATCAGGCTGCTGATCGCAACGACCAGTTTTTTATCGCTTTTTTTAATCTGCGGTAAAAACGCTTCGGTCATTTGGGCCGGCGCCTCGGTATTTGTTAACAGCGATTCGGTCCAGGCCTGATAATCGAATTGGCCGAAACCGTTATCTTTGTTATCCAGGTAAATACCGGCATTGTTAATCAAAACATCAATCGCCTGATCCGCTAGTTTTTCAGATAGCGCATCGATTTGCTTAAACTTTGAAACATCCAGCGCTTCCAACTGAATATTAGCGTGATGCCCGGCAATATTGTTTAAATCAAACGCATCGTCCGGGTTGCGCGCGCAGGCAATCACATGCCAGCCCTGTTCGGCATATTGGCGGCAAAACTCCAAACCCAGGCCGCGATTAGCACCGGTAATTAAAACTGTAGCCATTTTATTTCTCCCATAAAAAAACCTCCGGCATCGGTAAATGCAGAAGGTTTCTTATACTACTTAAAAACTGATGTTACGCAATAGGTAAAAAGCCTCACTCCGAAGACATCAAGCTCTTCGATTGGATTAGGCAAAGCCGCTAACCCAAACGACAAAAATTAAGCTGAAAAGTTTGTTGCAGCAAAATCCCAGTTAACTAATGCCCAGAATGCTTCCAAATAAGCAGGACGCGCATTGCGGTAATCAATGTAGTAAGCGTGTTCCCAAACATCGCAAGTCAACAAAGGCGTTTGACCGGTTGTTAATGGGCAACCTGCATTACTGGTGCTGACCAGGGCCAAGCTGCCGTCGGTATTTTTTACCAGCCAAGCCCAACCTGAACCAAACGTGGTGACTGCGCATTTGGTGAATTCTTCTTTAAATTTTGCAAATGAACCGAAAGTTGCGTTGATAGCGTCGGCTAAAGCACCGGTAGGTTCGCCGCCTGCATTTGGCGCCAAGCCATTCCAGTAGAAAGTATGGTTCCAGACTTGCGCCGCGTTATTAAAAATGCCGCCGGAAGATTTTTTGATGATGTCTTCCAATGACAAACCTTCAAATTCAGTCCCTGGAACCAGGTTATTCAGGTTTGTTACATAAGTTTGATGATGTTTGCCGTAATGGTACTCCAAGGTTTCAGCGGAAATATGGGGCGCCAATGCGTCTTTAGCATAAGGTAAAGCAGGAAGTTCGAAAGCCATGAGATTCTCCTAAATAAAGTTGTTGTGCGATGTTTGCATAAACAGCCGCAACAAAAAATAAATACCAAGTGATTTAATAAACATTTACTTTAGCATTGCTTGCCGATTAAATAAAGCGATTAGCAAAGCAAGAACAAGGCAAGCCGTCAAAGCTGCTGATGCGTTGCCCATGCTAACCGGCAAAAAATATTCAGCTTTGAAGTATGAGTAGAGGCTATCTTTCGATATATTGAAAGCTATTGCGTTATACCTTATTTAAACAAGACTTTCAAAGCTTGACCGGCTTATACTGCCGTTTACCCGCATAATATCTGCAAAATCAGCAATCACTTACGGAAGGCCGCAATGATCAGACTGACTTACGCAAGCACCGCAACAGCCGGCTTTAGTCCGGAAAACCTGTTAGCACTGTTAAAAACCTGCCGAGCCAATAACGATACCAACGATATAACCGGGATATTGATTTATTCGCACGGCACTTTTTTCCAGGTATTGGAAGGCGACCAAGCCGCCGTTGAATCCACATTTGAAGCCATAAAAAAAGATAAGCGCCACAAAGACGTAACCTTGCTTGAAAAACTGCCGATAACGGAGCGGCTGTTTCCTTACTGGAGCATGGGCTTCGAGCAATTGGAAGCCAAAGAGTTGAGCGGAATGGAAGGTTTTAGTGACTTTTTTGAGAAAGACCTGACGCCCGCGGGTTTTGCCTCTCATAAGCAGGTTATCGGGCTTTTATTGTCCTATCTGCACAGTAAGCTGGTAAAGCAAGTCAGCGTGGAAAGTACCGAACAACTACCGGCATCGCACGAAGAGCTGCCTGTTCAGCACGAAGATCCGCTTATACAATTCCTGCATCGCATCATCCGCTTGGGACTCAAGTTTCTGGCCTTGCTGATGGTGATCGTTATTTTATTCGGCATTATCGATGTCGTTTATGTGATTTTTGAAAAACTCACCCAGCCGCCCTTTATGTTGCTGACGATTAACGACATGTTGGAAACGTTCGGCGCTTTTCTGGCCGTGCTAATCGCGGTTGAAATTTTTCTGAACATTACGGTCTATATCAGAAGTGATGTGATTCCCGTAAACCTGGTTGTGGCTACTGCGTTAATGGCTATTTCGCGAAAAATTATTGTCTTCGAATACAAAGGCTTGCCGGCGGAATATGTGAGCGCATCGGCGTTGGTGGTGATAGCGCTGGGTATTACTTATTGGTTAATCCAGAACAAAGAATAGGAGGCGATTTTTATAGTTCCGGCCCTAGACCTTCCAGGTTTTTAAAACCTGGAAGGTCTTGACTCTGTCCTCCGAGCGGGGCGGGAGTTTTAGTAATGTTCAGCGACGCTTGCGGGCCGTTTCCAGCATCATGCTTTTTTCTTCCGCCAGAGCCAAGGCCCGACGGCTTGTTGGAATCATCATTTTCATTAGTTGCCGGTTTTTAACCCAAGCCAAAACACGAAAACTCAATAATAAAAATACGATTATCGAATAAAACAAAGGTTCGGCCAGGTTGCCTTTGAGCTGCCAAAAATAATGAATAACGGCTGCAACTGCGGCAAGATAAATAAACCGGTGAAGTTTTTTCCAGTTTTTCCCCATACGCTTTTTAGCCCATTTAGGCGATGTCAGCGCTAATAAAAAAACAATAACGTAAGCCAACACGCCGAACCAGATATAAGGACTCTCAATAATATCGGTGCCGATCATATGCCATACCAAGGCATGATCTATCAGTAAATAAGCCAGTACATGCAAGGTCGCGTAAAAAAAAGCATACAGACCGAACAATTGCCGATAATCCGCCATGCCGCGCCATTTAGTCATCGTTTGGAGAGGCGTAATAACCAGGGTTATACATAAAAAACGTAAGGCCCAATCGCCTAATCGAATATGCAGGGCTTGAATAGGATTCGCGCCTAAGTTGTCAAAAACAATGTCGGCAAGCAACCAAAGCAACGGTATTAAACAACCGATGATAAGTTTTGGCCTCAAGTTATCGATTTGCAAAATCATCAGAAGAAATGCCGTAGGTCCATATCGCGATAAAGCGAGGCGACTTGCTCACCGTAACCGTTAAATAGTTCAGTTTGCCGACGCGGAGTAAAAAAACCGCTGCCTAATTGGCGTTCGCTGCTTTGGCTCCAGCGCGGATGCGCGACTGCCGGGTTTACATTAGAGTAGAAGCCGTATTCTTTAGGCGCGAATTGACTCCACGACGTTAGCGGAGGCTTTTTTAACAACTCGATTTTTACAATGGCTTTGATGTTCTTGAAACCGTATTTCCATGGAACCACCAAACGTAACGGCGCGCCGTTTTGCTTGGGCAAAATATCGCCGTACATGCCGACGGCCAGGATTGTTAACGGATGCATGGCTTCATCCATGCGCAAGCCTTCGACATAGGGCCAGTCCAGCATCGCATTACTATGTTGTCTGGGCATTATTTCCGGCTGATGAACCGCGGTAAATTTTACAAAATGGGCGGTTGATAAAGGTTTAACCGTTTTTAATAGGTCACCGAGCGGAAAACCGACCCAGGGCACAACCATTGACCAAGCTTCAACGCAACGGAACCGGTAGATATACTCCTGAAGCGTCTGCCGGCTTAAAATATCTTCCAGATAATAACTGCCCGGATTTTCCACCTCACCGCTTATCTCAACAGACCACGCGTCGGTATTCAGATTTTGCGCCAGCTTGGTTGCGTCTTGTTTGTTAAAGGCAAACTCGTAATAGTTGGTGTAATTTTTAATGATTTCGGCAGGCGTGGGCGTTAAAAGATCGGCAGACAAGTCGCTTTTTGGCAGATCCGCCCAAACCGGGTTAGCGCTATTGGCCCATGCCGGCGCAATACCCGCCCCCGCGGCTATCGTCGCCGCCATGGCTTTAATGATTTTTCGCCGATTCTTAAAGATCAAGGGATCGGTTATTTCGCTAGCGGGAATATTTTTCGTTGTTTTAATGATCATCGTCGAAATCACCTAATGATTAAGCAATGCAGACTATCTACGTTTTTTGCCTTGAGGAATCCAACTCAACAGTTTCCGAATTTTAAGCTCGGTAATAAACGCCAGCGAAAACAGCTGTATAAAATTTTCGGCTTCAATTAAATCCAGGCCGATGCGTTCAGGCACCAACTCTTTTCGAGTCCGGAAAATTCGATCCCAGATCGACAAAACAATGCCATAGTTACTGTCGTGCTCTTGGCGTAAAGTGGAATGATGCGCCCGATGCAGTCCAGGGGTAATAATGACTTGCGAGATTGCTTCTTCATTGGGAATGCGAAGATTGGCATGATGGAAAAAGATGAAAAACAATTCGATGATCTCGATAGAAAGCACCAAGTACGCATTCACGCCGATCACGACGACAAATACCGATTTATAAACGATTTCCAGCAACAAATCGAAAACGTGGAAGCGAAAGCCGGTGGAAACATTAAAGCTTTTATCGCTGTGATGTATTTTATGAAACCGCCATAGAAATTCGAATTTATGGCTCGCCACATGCCAAATATAGATCGCCAAATCAAAAAAGATAAAAGCCAACACCCACTTAACCGGGCCATTTTCTAAACCGCTTAATAGGCCATAGGACGCAAATTGCTGCGCGATAAGAAACAATGACGACGCCCTTAACACCGTCAAAATCAGGTTGTTGACTAAAAATGCGGTGGTATTGGTAACGAACGATTCTTTGCTGATTTTTTGAGGAAAAACACGGTAAGGTTTAATTTTTTCCATAGCCAGCAGCACAAGAAAAGCCGCTATAGCAAGACCGAATAATGCCTCATTAAAAAACAGGCCGCCGCTATTATTGATGCTTTCTGTCTCATTCATAAACTTACCTTTTTTCTAAATAACCGGGTTATTTGCCCGGCATGGCGTTTAACAAATCATTTAATTCCTTAATCTCATTATTAGCGTTAACTTGCCCGGTTATGTCGTACTGCACACCCAGATAATATATAACTCGTTGTTTTTTATCAAACAGCGGGGTTATTTTCAAGCGGTTATGAAATAACGTACCGTCTTTTTTATAATTGCGTAACGTTACTTCGATGGCTTGATTGTTTTTCATCGCTTCCGCAATTTGATGGCGAGCGTCCTGGTCTCTGTCATCGCCTTGAAGAAAGCGGCAATTATGGCCGATGATTTCCTCCTGGCTATATCCGGTTAACCGCTCAAAGGCTTTATTGGCATAAACAATCGGGGCGTCTTCTAAATCCGGGTCAGCTAAGGTTACGCCATTAACGCATTCATCTAAAATAGCGGAAAGCACTTGTGGAATAAGGCCCCCGTCTTTTTCAACAATAAAAGCCATAATCGAACTCCAATATTTATAATAATTATGAATCTACTGGAATTTAACCGTTTTCAAGGACGATCAAATTCTTAATGTTTTCAACTGTGCTTTCCGCGCCGTCTTCAATAGCGGAACGTATCAGTTTTTCAAAAGGGCGCATGAAGACTTCAAGCTCCAGTAATTCAAAGCGAAAAGTTAAGCGGGTAAGCTGATTTTGATCGGCGCTTTCTAATAAATAACTGTGTTTATAGGGCTCAGTCAGGCCTTTAAAGATCAGTTTTATAACGGGCTGATAGTCGGTAATTTCAAAGACCGATTCGACTGCCGCGCCATTGTCTTTACGCGTCTGCTTTGCTTTGGCCCCGATAAAAACGTCTTTACCATCCAGGGGTTCAAATTCAACAACGTCTACAGACCATTTAGGGTAGTTATCGAAAAAATGCTCGCCAATGTAAGAGAAGACATCGTGGATCGGCTTATCGATCTCAATGCTGGCCTCCCCCATAACCGGTTTGGATAAGTCAAACGGAAACTTAATGTGCATTTTAAAAAACCGTTCCTTGCTGAGCGTATTACTCAACTACATTGTTAGGTTATTCAATGTACCAGCATAAATATTAATTACAAACCGATATTACACATTGGCTGCGAAAGCCGGATTGATAATAGATAACGGAACCGATGTGGCTAGGGGGATGGCTTGTAAGGAACGTGCATGAAATAAATTGAACGGCTTGCGCCTTATGTTTTCAGCCGGAGTGCAGGCTTTGCCTGCAAGCGCAAGCAAAGCTTGCACTCCGGCTGTTGGCAACCTGCCCAAGTTATTTCGTACATATTCCTAAGGACAGATATTTGCTCCTCGGCAATTGCTTCTGCATTGCCCTACCTCCTGCATGAATCCCATGGATGGGGTGAATGCAGATATTGCAGGAGCAAATATCTGTCCATACAGTCGACGGATGACGCGGATTAGGCTGATAAACACGGATAAAAATCCGCGTAAATCCGTCCAATCCGCGTCGCCTAGAGGCGCCTACTTTTGGCATCCGTGTTCTATTAATCGTCGTCAGTATGTTCGCTGAGTAGTTTTACAATAAAACTTGCTCCAGTTATTTCATGAACATTCCTTAGCTTATTGAGCGCTGCCGTTTCTTGACTGCTCAGCTGCGTAGCTGCTCTACTGCGTCAAGCACCTTATTTTGCGCACTCGCGAAATCAAGTAATAATCCAGGCTGATATTCCCGTTGCGTCTTAAGCGTCTGTTCCAATGTTACGATGCATGCTTTCAATTCCGTCATGGCAAGATTGGCCGTCACGCCTTTCATGGCATGGAGCAATTTCAAAGCCGAATCAATCTCGCCGTCTTGTAAAAAAACCTCCAATCGAGCCTCGGCATCATTAAAGCCTTCATCGAATTTCAATAGCAGGTCATAAAACAATTGCTCGTTGTTCACAACATTTTTTAAACCCTGCTGTATATCAATGCCGGGTAACAATTCCGGCAGTAATGCTTGTTTTGGTTTGCTTGACTTGGTCAAATAGGAATCCGGCGTTTTGCGTAATAACTTAGGATTGATAACGTTAATCAGGCTTGCCAGCAGCTCATCGACATCTATAGGCTTAGTCACATAACCGTTCATGCCTATCTGCAAGCAGTTTTCCTTAACATCGTTCACGGCATGAGCCGTCATTGCAATAATCGGCAAATTATCGAATCGTGCGTCTGAACGTATAATCCCGGTTGCCTTATAGCCATCCATGATCGGCATTTGCAAGTCCATTAATACCGCATCGAAATGGTTTTTACGTATTTTTCGTACCGCATCCCGGCCGTTCGTAGCAATGATGACCTCAAAGCCTTCATGCTCCAGCGTTTCTTTTGCTATCTGCTGATTGATCTGATTGTCCTCTACTAACAATAACCTTGCGCCTTTAATTTGATGAAGCTTTTCGTCTTCAACTCTAATTCGGCTGGTTTGCGCGGCTGGATATTCAACCAAAGGATTGTGATGAAACGCCCCAGCAACCGCATTAAACAGTGCAGATGGCTGTACCGGCTTAATAAGGAAACCATCCAGGTTGAGGTCTTGTGTGCGCAGAACAATATCTTCCTTGCTGTGAACGGTCATCATGATAATGTGAGGGATGCAGGTCGTTTTAAGATTATCTTTGATATGCCGCGCCACTGAAATACCATCCATTTTGGGCAAATTCCAGTCCATCAGCACAAGCCGGTAAGGTGTTTCACTTGACGCGCTTTCCAACAGTTGAATAGCTTGCTCGCCGCTCTCGGCTTGGCTCACCTGAAAGAACAGGGTTTCCAAATACAAGCTGAGAGCATCCCGCGATGTTGCATTACTATCCACGACTAATGCCTTGACATTGCGAAAGACATCGCGCGACAGCGCCGACTTTTGACCGGCGCCCTGAAGTACCCCAAAGACAGCAGTAAAGGTAAAGGTGCTGCCTTTTCCTATTTTACTGTGTACCTTGATATCGCCATTCATCATGTCCACCATCCGCTTGCAAATTGCCAAGCCCAAGCCGGTGCCGCCATATTTACGCGTAGTCGATTTATCGGCTTGGCTAAAGGATTGAAATAGCCCGCCTATTTGTTCGGCTGTCAGGCCGATGCCGGTATCTTTAATAGAGAACTCAAGCATCACTTGCTCGGTCTGTTTTGCCTGTTCAGCGCCTTCCGCTAACGCAACTCGAATAACAACATCGCCATGACTGGTAAACTTTATTGCGTTACTGACCAGGTTCAGCAATACCTGTCCCAATCTTAGCGGATCCCCTATCAAATCCACAGGCACATCGTCGGCGCTAATAAAATGGATATAAAGACCTTTTTCTTCGGCTTTGTCGGACATCAAACTGGACAGGTCATTCAGCACATCGTCCAGATTAAAAACGATAGTTTCCAGTTCCAGTTTTCCGGCTTCGATTTTTGAAAAATCTAAAATATCGTTAATAATGCCAAGCAATGCACGGGAAGAAACCTGGACTTTAGTCAGATAATCCTGCTGTTTTGCAGTCAGGTCCGTTTGTAACGCCAAGCGGGTCATACCGATGATGGCATTCATCGGCGTTCGGATTTCGTGACTCATCATCGAAAGAAACTCCGATTTGCTTTTATCGGCCGCAATCGCCTGATCTCGCGCTTCGGCCAGTTCGGAGGTGCGATGTACTACTTTTTGCTCCAGGGTCCTACTATAGTCTTCAAGCTTATCGTAAGAAATTTTCAGATTTCCGGCCATTTGCGTAAATGCCGTCGTCAGCATGCCGATTTCACCGCCGGTATGAATTTTTTTAACATTGTCACTGACTGAAAAATCGCCTTGAGCCAATGCATTTGCCAATCGGGTCAAATGCAGCAACGGCCTGGACAAGCGTTCGGATACGAACAATACGATGCAGGCGCCAACCAGCATAAAAATGCCCGCGGTTATTAATAGCCGCGTTATCATGTCGCGGATTTGACGGCTGCTCTCTTTTTGAGAGTTAACAATCTCCTGATTGAGAAGATCCAAAGAAAATCCCAGCCGGAGAACGCCCCAAGGCTTCGCACTGACCTTTATCGGCATGATAAATTCCATAAAGGACTTACCGTCGCTTTCATACTCATTAACCGTTGCGGTTTGCTGCGCTACTGCAAACAGGTCCTCTTTTTCGGCTAGAACATCCATCTCTAACTCCGGCTTTAAGGTATGGATATAGGCCTTTCCCGAGGCCTGCATTAAGATGATGTAACGAAGCTCCTTGTTTTCCTGCACCGCCTCTCTTAACTGGTCGGCAACCAGGGACAGGTTGACGGAAGCAATGCCGTTCTCAACTTGACCGGATAAATTATCGGATAGAATCTGCCCTCTATCGATCAGTCGTCCTTTCATCAGCGCTATGCGTTTTTCCAATTCCTTTTCAAACACATCTTTTTGAAACTCAATCTGAACAACGGTCAACAGCGTCAACAAGGCGATAATCAAGCCGACCATCGTGACGAGAAGTTTTCTAAAAATACTTCGTTTAACCATTTTGTTTAAACTCAAGATTGTGTTGGTGAAAATTGTTTTAGATGAGCGGGGCTCACTTTTATCGGCATTATAAATCTAGCTTTAAAAGTAGCCTGATTAATTAAATAATTTCAGCTATTCTGTTTGCTATTTAAATAAAGCTCAAGGTACGAGGTTTTTGTCTTGGCTTTTTCGTGAACTTCATGTTTTCGCGGCTTTATGCTTTAAACCCTATCAATTGAAATGACAAAAACACTTTTATACTGTTTCGAACCGGTCGCAGACAGCAATGCAGAGATATTGATTCTGGGCAGCATGCCGGGGCAAGAGTCTTTGGCAGCTGACCAATACTATGCGAACCGCCGTAACGCGTTCTGGAAAATCATGGCTGAACTGCTCGGGTTCGATCCGGAGTCTTCATATGAAACTCGGCTACACGAACTGAAAGCAAACCGCATTGCGCTATGGGATGTATTACAGTCCTGTACCCGGGTCGGCAGCTTGGACGCAAAGATTGACGCCGGTTCCATCACGGTAAATGACTTTCAGGGCTTCTTTCGTACGCATAACAAAATCCATGCAGTCTTTTTCAACGGAGCAAAAGCGGAATCGGCGTACCGGCAGTATGCGTTACCTAGCGTCAGTGCCGTTCCGGTCAGCTATACGCGCCTACCATCGACCAGCCCGGCGCATGCCTCGCTTTCCTACGAACAAAAACTTCAGGTATGGCAAGCGGCGCTGAGACTAAAAAACCTATAGGCATCAACTTTAAAGTGTAAAACCACAAAAACACGAGGCTTGCGAAGCGTACCCTTCGTGCCTTCGTGCCTTCGTGGTGATTAATCCACTTACGTTTTATTGGCTGAATACACGGAACTTCCGCTTAAGCTAATGTGTATGGGGTAGAGTCTTATTTCAACGACGCTATTTCTTTTTGAAATAAAAAATCTGCTTATCGGATTCTTTTATCAATTGAATGATTTGATGCCCGGTCTGGTCGGCATAAACACCAAAGTCCAAATGTGCGGCCGGATCGGTTGCAATCACTTTGACGACATCGCCGCTGGACATGTCCATCAATGCTTTTTTCAGGCGCAACAAGGGTAATGGGCAATTCAAACCGCTGGCATCTAATTCCAGGTTAAATTCGATCATGGCTCTATTTTAAGTTTTCTTAACTAAGTTTGGTGCGCTTATAATACCATTCTCTTTTAAATCCCCGCATCATCGTATCTAAATGGATTATTTCCCTATATTTTTAAAGCTTAAAGACCAGCCTTGCCTGGTGGTCGGCGCCGGCGAAATCGCCGCCCGAAAAATTGAATTATTAGCACGAGCCGGCGCAAAAATCACGGTACTCGCCACCGATATAAGTCCCACGGTATTGAACCTACAGACAGCGCATAATTTGACAGTACTGCAACGGCCTTTCTCTCCCTTCGATCTTGGCGGCTTTAGGCTGGTGGTATCGGCAACCGATAATGCAGAAACCAATCAATTGGTTGCCAAAACAGCAGAGGAACAAAATATCCCTGTTAACGTGGTCGATAATCCCGAGCTTTGCAGCTTCATTTTTCCGGCCATTATCGACCGCTCGCCGATCATTGCCGCGGTATCCTCCGGCGGCGCCGCACCGGTGCTGGCCCGGTTGCTCAGGGCTAAAATAGAAAGTGCGATTCCCCCGGCCTATGGCCGCCTCGCTAACCTGGCCGATAAGTTCAGGGATAAGGTCAAGCAGCATATTGACAACCCAGCACAACGCAGAATTTTCTGGGAAAACATATTACAGGGCTCTGTCGCCGAACTGATTTTCTCCGGCAAGGAACAGGAAGCCGAACAGCAATTGGAACAAACCCTGCTGGGGCAAAAACAAGACACTAACCTCGGTGAAGTCTATCTGGTCGGCGCCGGCCCCGGCGCAGCCGACTTGCTGACTTTTCGCGCACTGAGATTGATGCAACAGGCCGATGTGGTCGTTTATGACCGGCTGGTTTCGCCGGAGATTCTCGATTTGGTACGCCGGGATGCAGAAAAGATTTATGTCGGCAAACAACGGCAATATCATGCGCTGCCGCAGGAATCCATCAATACCCTGCTGGCTGATTTGGCTAAAGCGGGAAAGCGGGTGGTGCGCTTAAAAGGCGGCGACCCGTTCATATTCGGCCGCGGCGGCGAGGAAATCGAAACCTTAATGCAGCAAGGCATTAATTTCCAGGTGGTTCCCGGCATTACCGCGGCTTCCGGTTGTGCAACCTATGCCGGCATCCCGTTAACTCATCGGGATCATGCGCAATCCTGCACCTTTGTCACCGGACACCTAAAGGATAATTCCGTCAATTTGAACTGGACCCAACTTGCAGCGCCCAATCAAACCATCGTCATCTATATGGGGCTAGCCGGCCTGGAAAAAATTTGCCAGTCTCTGATTGTACACGGCAGCCCCAAGGATTTACCTATCGCCATTGTGCAGCAGGGTACCACCTCCAACCAACGAGTGATTACCGGCACCTTGGAAACATTGCCGGACAAGGTCGCCAGCCAGGACATCAAACCGCCCACGCTTATCATTATCGGCACCGTAGTAACGCTGCATGACAAGCTGAGTTGGTTTCATACCCGTCAACTTGATTAACTATCGCTACATCATGCTACTGACCGAACGGTTCAGTTAGCATTCATAGCCATTGCTGAAAATATTATCCAGGAAAAATAGATATATAAATAAAAACAATTGAATTTTATCGTCAAATTCCCTATGCTTTACCGGTTTGACTTTTAATCGAACTGTTATTTTCTTCAAAAATAAACAACAGTTCTTTTTTTACTACCAACGGAGAGATCAACATGAAAAAAACATTAGGTACATTAGCTGGTATCGCTTTACTCGCTTTAAGTGGTCAAGTACTTGCTGACGAAGCTACCGATGTGGGCAAGAAAATTTATGAGCGCGCTTTCGGCCGCGGCTGCGGCACTTGCCATGACATCGCTTCAAACCCACAATTATCTGCTTTGATCAAAGCAGGTCAATTGGACAGAGCGAAATTCGAAACCGTTCTGAAAGAAGGCAAAGGCGGCATGCCTAAAGCTATCGCTGAAATCATGAAAAACCCTGCTGTTGTTAAAGCTGGATACGGCGAAGATCAAGCGGTTGATGCTCTGTACAAATATCTGGGCGGCAACTAAAACCCGGCTCCGCGACATAAAAAAGCCGCCCCAATATATAACTGGGGCGGCTTTTTTTGTGTCTAAAAGTTAATCCTTACTCAAATAACTCGTTTTGATCTCTTTATACGGCAATCGATTGCGGTTTTTAATCCAGACGCCCGCAACTGCCGCCAGCATCAGCCCACAAGAAGCAATGGTCAAATAAATCAGGCGTTTTAATTGGGACATTTCCTGCATTAATTGCTCATTGGAAATATCCGGCTTTCCTTTTTTGGCAGGCTCGGAATAGGAACGAAGAACTTTAAGATCGTTTTTCAAATCTTCTATCGCGCCGATAGAGCTGGCAACGGAACCTATCCGAATGCTCTCTTCCAATGCGTTTAATTTACTTTCAATTGAACCGCTGACCAAACCGACAAGCTGTCCTTTCAAAGCGTTAACTTCCGAAGACAACACAGGATTCATCTCAGCCGCATAAGTCTCGGTCGCAGTGGCTTTTTTATAACTGCTTATAAAGCTATCGGTTGGGAATAATAAAAAACCGGCTATCAAAATGACAACCATTAAGGAGCAGACTATTGTCAGCAATAACCTGTTAACTTTCATTAATTCATGATGCGAAGGTATTCTTTGCAGAACGGTAGAGGCGTTACCGGGCAACGTTTCCACTACTGAATTTATCTTATTTTTATCGCTCATTAATTACTTCTCCTCGAACCAGGAACCCCATGGCAACCAACCATCCTGACCGAATAATTATTATTTTTCGTAACAAACCATGTCGGTAGTAGTGCTACCTGACTCGCGATTATACAAGTTTAATGCTCAAATTCTGCATTTTATTTAAATACGTCCTGCATACACGCCTAAGATAAAGCGGCATAACGTTTTTCAACGCTATGCCGCCTCCAGTATTACTTTAAGCGCTTCGCGGCTATTCTCATTCTCAGCGCGTTTAGTTTGATAAAGCCTTCGGCATCCTTTTGATTATACGCACCACCGTCATCTTCAAAAGTCGCGATACTTTCATCAAACAGGCTATCGGTATCGGAAGCGCGCCCGACAACAATAACATTACCTTTATACAGCTTAAGCCTGACTTTGCCGTTAACGTTCGCCTGAGACACATCAATCATGGTTTGCATCATTTTCCGCTCAGGACTCCACCAGTAACCGTTATAGATTAAAGAAGCATAACGCGGCATCAACTCATCTTTTAAATGCGCCACTTCCCGATCCAACGTTAACGATTCAATCGCACGATGCGCCTTCAGCATCACCGTGCCGGCCGGTGTTTCGTAACAGCCGCGCGATTTCATGCCGACATAGCGATTTTCCACAATATCCAAGCGGCCGATACCGTTAGCGCCGGCAATCTTGTTCAATTGCTCCATCACTGTCGCAGGCGTACAAGGCACACCATCAATCTCAACAATATCGCCTTGACGGTAAGTCAGTTCAATATAAGTCGGTTGATCGGGCGCGGACTCAGGAGAAACCGTCCAGCGCCACATATCTTCTTCCGGCTCCGCCCAAGGATCTTCCAAAATCCGGCCTTCGTAAGAAATATGCAGCAAGTTGGCATCCATTGAATACGGCGATGCTTTACCTTTTTTCATTTCTACCGGGATATTATGTTTTTCGGCATAAGCCAGCAGCGTTTGCCGGGAGGTTAAATCCCATTCCCGCCAAGGGGCGATAATCTGGATATCGGGACGCAATGCGTAAGCGCCCAGCTCGAAACGCACCTGGTCGTTACCTTTGCCTGTCGCTCCGTGAGAAATGGCACTTGCGCCGGTTTCATTGGCAATGTCAATCAGACGCTTGGCGATTAAAGGACGGGCAATTGATGTACCCAGCAAATATTCGCCTTCGTAAATCGTATTGGCGCGGAACATCGGAAAAACATAATCGCGGGCAAAATCTTCGCGTAAGTCTTCGATATAAATATCTTTAATACCCATCGCTTGCGCTTTGGCGCGTGCAGGCTCCACTTCTTCGCCCTGCCCCAGATCAGCCGTAAAAGTCACGACTTCGCAATCGTAAACATCCTGTAACCACTTAAGAATAACGGAAGTATCCAAACCTCCGGAATAAGCCAATACAACCTTATTGATTTTCGACATAGCGCCTATTACCTTGAGTTAAAAATATTGAAAATTATACCGGAAAATACACGCTTCGGCAGCAACACTCTGAAAGTAAGGGACTCGATGGAAAAAAGCCTCACCACGAAGAACACGAAGTTACCTGCGACTGGTAAAAAACCGTAATTCCTGCCGCTTAACGTCCCGTTCTAACTAAAACCATTAACCGCCTCCAGCGCCGACAGCTCGGTCATGGTATTAATATTGCTAAATATTTCCGGGGCGCTACTAAAATCCGCCAACACCACGTTCTGTTGCGCCAGCCAAACCGCCACTTTACGCTGCCCGCTGGCTAGATAGTCTTGCAGGCTATTTTTCAATGCGGTTTTTATCGCCAGAAAAACCGGATGCATCTTTGCGCCATCAAACGCAACCGCAACATCGGCATTATTTTCCGCTTGGGTTAATAACAACTTTTGCAGATGTTCGGTTTTAATCAACGGCGAATCGCAAGGCATGACGACCAAGACATCGGCATCGGCATGAATCATCGCCGTCAATATCCCAGCCAGCGGGCCGTCAAAACTGTCGGTTTGGTCGCTGATAACCGGCTGGCCGAATTGCCGGTATTGCTCAATATTCCGGTTGGCATTGATAAACACACAATCGACAACAGGCGCTAGCGCGGCTAGCGCATAACCGATCATCGGGCGGCCTTTAAAATTCACCAGGCCTTTATCCCGATTATCCATGCGCCGGGCACGGCCGCCAGCCAGAATCACGCCGGCTACTTTTGTTTGACTGTTCATAATGGTAAGCTTTGATTTTCTTGGCTAATGGCCGAAATTGTTCAACCGATAGGCTATTCTCGCAAGCCTGTTGTTTATTGCAAGCTGAGCATACTTTTTCACTTTCTGACTTATGGGAATAAAAAATCATCAATGAAAATTAAATATATACCCGCCATTTTCGGCCTTGCTTTAATTACCGTTATTTCAGGCTGCGCCACGGAGCCGGAAAAACCGGTTGAATCCGCAGAGCCTGCACCGTTTGTCAGCGACTATCCTACCCGCGACCGTGTTGAGTACGTTTTAAACTGTGTCGCCCAACACGGCGGTTTGAGCTATATCACTCAATATGCCTGCGGCTGTAAAATCGACAAAATTGCTGAAAAACTGAATTTTGCCGAATACGAGGCGGCAAAAACCTTTACTTACTTAACCAAAGGTCAAACCGGCGATGCCGCGGCGGCAATGCGCGATCCTGCGCAATCCAAGGATTTGAGAAAACGCCTTAAAGACGCAGAACAGTCTGCTGAAAAAAGCTGTTTTGTAAAATAGAACGACAATAATGAGGGCGGTTTTGGCCGTCCTCATTTCTTTAGCTAAACACTATATTGCGAACTGATTTCGGTCGGCTTATCCAAAAGTAGAACCATTCCAGCCCCATAAATTCGCGGGGCAATTGCTAAACTCTATATAAACACGTTCCGCCGGAAGCTGTAAGTCATTTGCTAACAATTGACTGATAGACGCCGAGAGCGACTTGGCCTGCTGGACGCTAAGGCCGATGCTTTTACATTCCACAAAAGCCACTGGATCATTGCTGCCGCCAAACAGCATGTCTTTGTCGCCCGTGAGTTCAACCATGACGTAACGTTCGGGTTTACCGGTTTCTTTGGCAAGCAGCTGTGAAAATTGGCTTAATAACTTTCCTGACCGTTCCTTATTGATTGAAATATTGGTCGTCAGTTTCAAATACGGCATAAAATCCTCTCTTCTACGTAGCTAAGACTAATTAATAATGTATATTGATAAACGCTGATATTACCGCTTTATTGTTTCATAAACTTAACCGTTTTTATGAAAAAACCATTAATATGAACCCATACGTAAACAGTCTGTTGCATAAAAACAGGCAAATCGTTTTAACCCGTCGCGACTAAAAATGTTCATTATAAATTAGGCACATAACTGACATCCCCTAAAATACTTATATTCTTTGCCCGTTTTATGCCATTTTAACGCAAAATATCTTGTGCTATGCTAGCCGACACACTTAAATATGCAACAGTCAGGAACTGCCGTTGTTTTAATCAGGATGGATTCCCCATATTGAGATGATCATGACAGAATCAGACAACATGCAACCAACCGTGCAAGAAATCATCGCAACACTCAAAGACAAGCCCGGCGCACTTTTACCTATTCTGCATGGTATACAAAACGCTCTGGGTTATATTCCTGCCGACAGCGTCCCTTACATTGCCACAGCACTGAACCTTTCCCGCGCCGAAGTACACGGCGTCATCAGCTTTTATCATTATTTCAGGGACACGCCGCCGGGCAAGCAAACCATTCATCTTTGCCGTGCGGAATCCTGCCAAGCCATGGGGGCAAGACAGCTCGAAGAGCATGTTAAAAGCAAACTGGGCATTGATTTTCACGAAACTACCGCAGACGGTAAATTCTCCCTTGAGCCAGTGTACTGTTTAGGTAATTGCGCCTGTTCACCAGCTATGCAAATCGGCAAGGAGATTTACGGACGCGTTTCAGCAGACAGCTTTGATGCTGTCATCGATAATACAGAGGCATCAGCATGAGTACCGTTATCTATGTTCCATGCGATTCCAGCGCCGTTTCACTAGGCGCCGATCGCGTTGCTTCCGCTATTGCACAAGAAGCGGCAAAGCGCGGTATCGATATTAACCTGGTCCGCAACGGTTCAAGAGGCATGTATTGGCTGGAACCGATGGTTGAAGTAGCAACCGATAAAGGACGCGTGGCCTATGGTCCTGTTCAGCCTGGTGACGTGGCCGGTTTGTTCGATGCCGATTTTACTCAAGGCGGGGCACATGCACTGAATTTGGGACAAACCGAAGAGATTGACTATTTCAAAAAACAGCAACGTCTGACTTTTGCCCGCATCGGCAAAACCGATCCTGCAAGCCTAACTGCTTATATTGACAATGACGGTTATCGCGGCTTGAAAAATGCGCTGGCGATGACCCAAGAACAAATCGTCCAGGCGGTAACCGATTCAGGTTTACGCGGTCGCGGCGGCGCTGCATTTCCAACCGGTATTAAGTGGAAAACGGTACTTAACACCGCGTCGCTGCAAAAATACATTATCTGCAATGCCGATGAAGGCGATTCCGGCACATTCTCCGACCGCATGGTCATGGAAGGCGACCCGTTTGTGTTAATCGAAGGCATGACCATTGCCGGTTTGGGCGTCGATGCAACCCAAGGGTATATTTATCTCCGCATTGAATATCCGCACGCTTTCGACGTCCTGAATGCCGCGATTGCAACCGCTTATGAAGCCGGTTACCTGGGCGAGAACATTCAAGGCAGCGGCAAGACTTTCCACTTGGAAGTCAGACAAGGCGCAGGCGCTTATGTCTGCGGCGAAGAAACATCGCTGATGGAAAGCCTGGAAGGAAAACGCGGCCTGGTGCGATTTAAACCGCCCTTACCTGCGATCAAAGGCTTGTTCGGCCAACCTACCGTCGTCAACAATGTTATTTCACTTGCCTCAGTGCCTGTCATTCTGGATAAAGGCGGCGATTATTACCGCGATTTCGGCATGGGCCGTTCGCGCGGCACCTTGCCGGTGCAACTGGCCGGTAACATCAAGCGCCCCGGTTTGGTCGAGCTGGGCTTCGGTTTGACTTTGCGCGAACTGCTTTACGATTTCGGCGGCGGTTCCGCTTCCGGCAGACCGATTCGCGCAGTCCAGGTAGGCGGTCCGCTCGGCGCGTATCTGCCCGAATCGCAATTCGACACCCCCTTGGATTATGAAGCTTTCGCCGCCATATGGGCGGTAGTAGGACATGGCGGCATCGTCGTTTTTGACGATACCGTCAATATGGCGGAAATGGCTCGCTATAGCATGGAATTTTGTAAAGAAGAATCCTGCGGCAAATGTACACCGTGCCGCATTGGCTCCACCCGTGGCGTAGAAGTCATGGACGACATTATTAACGGTCGCAACCTCGACAAAAATATTCCTTTGTTACGTGATCTTTGCGACACCTTACTCAACGGCTCCCTCTGTGCATTAGGCGGTATGACGCCCTACCCTGTACTGAGTGCTATAAATCATTTTCCTGAAGATTTCGGGATAAATGCCGAAGCTACAGCCGCCTGATACCGATTAGAGGAGTTTAAAATGTCGATTAATAAAGAGAAAGATTTTGGCACCCCAGCCAGCACATCCGAAAACATGGTTACGCTGGAAATTGATGGTTTTCAGGTCACGGCTCCGGCAGGCACCTCGGTCATGCGAGCGGCGGCGAGCATCGGCATTGAAATCCCCAAATTATGCGCAACGGACAGCATCGAGCCGTTTGGTTCCTGCCGTCTTTGCCTGGTGCAAATAGAAGGCGCCAGAGGCTTGCCCGCATCATGCACGACGCCGGTTGCCGAAGGTTTAAAAATCGTCACCCAGAACAAAAAGCTGGCCGACGTGCGTCGCGGCGTCATGGAGCTGTATATTTCCGATCACCCACTGGACTGTTTGACCTGCTCGGCCAATGGCGATTGCGAACTGCAAGACATGGCAGGAGCCGTCGGTTTGCGCGAAGTCCGTTATAACCCGGTTGAAACGCACCTGAACGCAGTCAAGGACCACAGCAACCCTTACTTCAGCTTCGACCCCAGCAAATGTATCGTTTGTTCGCGCTGCGTCAGAGCTTGCGAAGAAACGCAAGGCACGTTTGCGTTAACAATTGACGGCCGCGGCTTCGATTCCAAAGTATCTCCGAGCCAAAACCAGCCTTTCCTGGATTCCGAATGCGTATCCTGCGGCGCTTGCGTGCAAGCCTGCCCAACCGCGACATTGATGGAAAAAGCGGTCATCGACAACGGCCAGCCCGAACATGCGATCGTAACCACCTGTGCTTATTGCGGCGTTGGTTGTTCATTCCGTGCGGAAATGAAAGGCGAACAAGTCATCCGCATGGTTCCTGCCAAAGACGGCAAGGCCAACCACGGTCATTCCTGCGTCAAAGGCCGTTTTGCGTTCGGCTATGCGACTCATAAAGACCGCATCACCAAACCGATGATTCGCGCCAGCATTAAAGATGCCTGGAAAGAAGTCAGCTGGGAAGAAGCGATTAGTTATGCCGCATCGGAACTGAAACGCATCCAGGCAAAATACGGCAAAGATTCGATCGGCGGTATTACCTCTTCGCGTTGCACGAACGAAGAAACCTACTTGGTGCAAAAACTGATCCGTGCCGGCTTCGGCAACAACAACGTCGATACTTGCGCACGGGTTTGTCACTCGCCGACCGGTTACGGCTTGAAGCAAACGTTCGGCGAAGCGTCCGGTACCCAGGATTTCGATTCGGTCATGAAAGCCGATGTGATCATGGTGATCGGCGTCAATCCGACCGACGGCCACCCGGTCTTCGGCTCGCAAATGAAAAAACGCCTGCGTCAAGGCGCGAAACTGATCGTAATCGATCCGCGTGAAATCGATCTGGTCAAAACGCCTCACGTTAAAGCCAGCCATCACCTGAAACTGCGTCCCGGCACCAATGTCGCGATGATCAATGCGTTGGCTCATGTTATCGTGACCGAAAACCTGCTTGATGAAGGTTTTGTTAATGAGCGTTGCGATGTCGCGGCATTCAACAAATGGAAAACCTTTATTGCCGATGAGCGCCACTCTCCTGAAGCCAGCGAATCGATAACCGGTATTCCGGCCTCTGAACTTAGAGCTGCCGCGCGGCTTTATGCGACCGCTAAAAACGGCGCGATTTACTACGGCTTGGGTGTGACCGAACACAGCCAAGGCTCCACTACGGTTATCGGCATTGCCAATTTGGCGATGGCGACCGGCAACTTGGGCCATGACGGTGCCGGTGTTAATCCGCTACGCGGACAAAATAACGTACAGGGTTCTTGCGATATGGGCTCGTTCCCGCATGAGTTCCCCGGTTATCGCCATGTCTCCGATCCTGCAACGCACAAGCTGTTTGAAAACGCATGGCAAACCGAGCTGAGTAATGAGCCGGGCTTGCGTATTCCGAACATGTTCGAGGCAGCGCTGGACCATAGCTTTATGGGCCTGTACTGCGAAGGCGAGGACATTGCCCAATCCGACCCGGACATTAAACATGTTCATGCCGCATTACGGGCTATGGAATGCGTGATCGTTCAAGATATATTCCTGAATGAAACCGCCAAATTTGCGCATGTTTTCCTCCCTGGCTCATCATTCCTGGAAAAGAACGGCACCTTTACCAATGCCGAACGCCGCATTTCACCGGTGCGTAAAGTCATGTCGCCGTTGGCCGGATACCAGGATTGGGAAGTGACTCAAATGCTGGCCAATGCGATGGGTTACCCGATGAACTACAGCCATCCGTCTGAAATCATGGATGAAATCGCGCGATTGACGCCCAGCTTTACCGGCGTCAGCTATGAAAAGATCGAGCGCCTCGGCAGCGTGCAATGGCCTTGCAACGACGAGGCGCCTGAAGGTACGCCGATTATGCATACAGAGCATTTCTTACGTGAAAACGGCAAAGGCTTGTTCATGCTAACCGAGTTTGTACCGACGACAGAACGCGTAACCAGCAAATATCCGTTAATCCTGACCACCGGGCGTATTTTGTCGCAATATAACGTCGGCGCACAAACACGCCGTACCGCAAATGTCGCCTGGCATTCGGAAGATCGCTTGGAAATTCATCCGCATGATGCCGAAGACCGCGGCGTAAACACCGGCGACTGGGTTGGCATTAAGAGCCGCGCCGGCGAGACCGTATTGCGCGCGTTGGTAACGGATCGCGTACAGCCTGGCGTTGTCTATACCACATTCCATTTTCCGGAATCCGGCGCCAACGTGATCACGACCGACAACTCCGATTGGGCGACCAACTGCCCTGAATACAAAGTCACGGCAGTGCAAATCACCAAAGTCAACCAATCTTCGGAATGGCAACAGCAATACAGCGCGTTCACGGAAGAGCAGCTCGAACTGCTGGATCAAGGAATCAGCAATGACTGACGGCAATGCCGTCGGTTTTCGACTTCCTAAAGTCAGGAGATAGTCGTGCAAGAAGCCATCGCCGAGCCGTTACCATTGGAATTAGGCTGGCCCAGCTATCAACAAATCACCGTTGATCGCTGGCGCGACGGACAGCATGACCAACGGCAAGATTATATTGCCGAAGAAGTGCCGATTTCCTTAATCTACAACGGGGTGCCGCATGTCGTGATGCTGGCCACCCCGACCAATCTTGAAGAATTTGCGCTGGGTTTCAGCATTACCGAAGGCATTATCAAAAGCCCGCAAGAATTATTATCGGCGCGGGTTTATAACCGCTCAAACGGCATTGAAGTCCAGGTAAAAATTCCCGACCAACGCTTCCAGTGCATGTCCGACAAAGGCCGTAACTTAACCGGCCGTACCGGCTGCGGCTTATGCGGCGCCAGCACTCTAAAACAAGCCATCCGCCAGCCTAACCCGGTTAACGGAGGCTTGACCGTATCTGCCGCCGAATTGCGCTCCGCGCTGACAGACATCAAACAACACCAAAAACTGAACCAGTTAACCGGCGCCGTTCATGCCGCTGCTTGGGCCGTTCCCGGACAGGGGATTTTAGATATCAGGGAAGATGTAGGACGGCATAACGCGCTGGATAAATTGATCGGCTTTTTATTGCGTACCGGCAAGGACTTGTCGGCAGGCTTTATCATCGTTACCAGCCGCGCCAGTTATGAAATGGTACAAAAAACCGCATGGGTTGGCATTTCGCTACTTGCGGCCATTTCCGCACCTACCGGATTAGCCATACGTCTGGCTGATGAGGCAGGCCTCACCTTAATCGGTTTTGCCCGTGATGATCAACATGTGATTTATACCCATCCGCAACGCTTAACCCATAGCAACTCTCTGTAATTAACAATGAAAATAGAAAGACTTATTAAAATGGCTAATGACATAGGCAATTTCTTTAACTCGGAACCCGATAAGGAAATCGCCGCGGAAGGCATAAAAAACCACATTTTAAGATCATGGGACCCAAGAATGCGTAAAGCGATTATTGCTTATTGCCAGGAAGACGGTTCTGAATTAAGTAGCTTGGTCAAAGCGGCTGTGACCAAGCTTGCTGCTTAAAAAACATCATTCTCAAGCACTATCAATTTAAAGCATTCACCACGAAGACACGAAGAGCACGAAGTTTTTAGCTTGGCTTTTCTTCGCGCCTTCGTGGTGAATCAATCCGTTCCCCAAATTTATAACCACAGCAATGCCGTTACGGACGGCGCGCGCAAATAAACCGCTCTTCCCAATAACGGTTTTTAAGACTGGACACCAGCACCTTGCCGGTGCGCTGGCTGGGTGCGTGAATAAACTGACTATCGCTGACATAAATACCGACATGAGAAAACGGCTTGCCGTTGATATTAAAGAAAACCAGATCGCCGGAATGAAGTTCATTTTTCGGGACTTGGTTCAACGACTGGGCCATTCCCTGCACTGTACGCGGTAACGATATGCCTTGATGTTCGTAAACATGCTTTACAAAACCGCTGCAATCGAAACCTTCCGCGGGCGAACTTTTGCCGTAACGATACGGCGCGCCCTGCAAACTCAGCGCATAACTGACCATCGGCGAATAATCCGCAACGGGCTTTGGCGTTTCCGGAACGCTGGCGCAACCGGAAAACAAAACTATTGCACTGAGTAAAACACATCGGATAAAAAAACAGCGGTAGCTTTTAGCGACGATCGTGCCCACAAGTTCATAACCCTTTTAATAGATTGAGTAGAAATTCCCAATAAGGATAGGCCATTACAAGTTAAATGGCTACGCGGCAAAGAACTCTTCTTAACAAGCGATATTTTCTATTACCAAGGAACGCACACGAAATTTTCCTTGCCTAGAAATATCCGCCGTAGGGCGTCACGGCCATTCAGCTAAGGCGCTTCATCTATTATCAAATCACCTTTGTGCGATTTTCGCAGACAATGCCCAATATCAGTTATTCCCCCCCATTATCAACCGCCGCAAAAAACAGGCCGATAACCCTTTCCCCTATTTCCATAAGCCATTAGATTCAATTTTATCTTTTTGTGCGCCATTCAAAACCTTGCCTTTTACATCTTCTTTTTACGAATCCTGATAAAAAATATCCTCTTAACGAATACGTCCCGAATAAATTAATTAGGTATCCGTACCAATTAGAACTTTACTAAAAAATGGATAACATCTGGGCTAATAGTCCAAACAAAATCAACTTTGTTTACTTAAACACGGGAATTGTTAATGAACAAACTCACGGAAAAGCCATTATCAAAGATCCTAGCCCTATCTTTGGGCCTACTTCTGGTTCACTGTCCGCTAAATAGTCTGGCGGTTTCGGCTACAGTAGCGGGTACTCTCAAAAAAATCCGGGTTATCGACACCGACAACTTATTAAATGCCGATTTTTTTAACGCTTCGGATTCGGCTTTTCCAGGCATAGGATTTCCGCCTGGAGCCAACACACTGCTGCTGCTTAACCAGCCGAACAGGCAAGTCAGCATCATTTTAATCTCTCCGGCAAAAGACAATAAAGACACACTATCCCGAAAACCATTGCAAATTTCCGACCCGATCAATATCGCTTTCGGTAGCGTATCTCAAAATACGAAAGGCTCCGGCCTATCTCGACTATTCCTGCTAGACGCCGATCTTGGCGAGCTGATCTCTATCAAGTCGCCGTCACATCAAACCCGGATAAACCGGCTTAACATCCAAAAATTCGGCATTACCGATCCGCAGGGCATGACGGTAGACCCCGAAACAGGGCGGCTTTTCGTATTGGCTGGCAATGGTTCGCCTCGCATCATCAGTATCCAACCGAAACCGGAACGTGAGTTTGATGATGCCGAGGTTAAGCTGATTATTCCTGAAGGTCTGGAAGGGAATCTACGAGGTTTGGCCTTCAATCCTGAGGATGGCCGTCTCTATATATTGAGCATGGCGCAACACAAGTTGTATTCATTAACCCAGAACGGCAAACTGGCTTCCAGTATCGTCATCCAGGATCAGGGCATGCCCCAAGGAATGATCTTTGCGCCGAGTCTGGATCTAAGCGATCATCCATCGATTTTTCATCTGTATCTGGCGACAGTACACGGTACAAACGGCAAAATCACTGAATGGGCAGTTCCCTGATTTTTTGGTAGTGCTAAATATATAATCCTGTTTGTAGGTCAGGTAAAACCTGATCTCCAGAGATCTCTTTATTGGGCCGTAACACTCAGTGCTATTACAGCGTTTTCAGTCTCGGTTAATCATCTTCGTTAGATTGAGGTGGATGCGTTGCAGTTATCCACCCTCAACCCTTAACAAAGGTCGCCGGTAGGGTGGATAAGCAACGCGCATCCACCGAAGCTGTAACTAACGCCATATAAAAAATATAAATCCTTCATGCCTTTCATGTGCTTCATGGTTTAAAAATAAAACGGGCCCAAGTTATTTCATGCACATTCCTTAGCCAGGATAAAACTGAAATCGCAACCACCGACAACGCTTTCCAGTAAAAAAATTCCACGCAAACTGACCCAACATTCCGTTTTTGGCAGGGTCTGAAAATCGTCAATGCTCCAGGTTCTAAACGCCTGCAACCTTTATCAACCCCCTTTACAAGTCATATTTTATCTTTCCAAATTCACTTGCCCCGATAGACTTATAAACATCCTCGCGCCAAACCTTACGTCCAGATAGAATAGGCGGCTTTCACCCTAGCCATCGAGATAGCTTTCATGAAATTTAATGCCTTTTGTATCTGCCTGTGCCTGCTTGTCTCAAGCAGCGCTTATGCTGCGGAAAAAACCGTGATCCGCATCGGCGTTCAAGCTGCCGGCACAGTCGATTGGGAACTGGCGGCTTTACAGGATAATCCGCAAACCGATTTTCAACTCGAAATACAGCATCTAGCCAACGCGGAAGCCGGCAAGATTGCGCTACAGTCCGGCGCTGTCGATATGATCGTATCCGACTGGATTTGGGTTTCCAGGCAACGCGCCACCGGTTCCGATTTTACTTTTTATCCTTATTCGAACACTTCGGGCGCGCTGGTCGTGGCGAAAGACAGCCCGATCCACGCGGTAAAAGACCTCAAAGGCAAGCGGCTGGGCATTGCCGGCGGCGAGCTGGACAAAAACTGGCTGTTGCTACAAGCCTTGGCCGGACAAGAGCAGTTGGACCTGAATGCTTCGGTCGAAAAAGTCTTCGGCGCGCCGCCGTTGATCAACGAGCAAATCAAGCAAAACCGCGTCGATGCCGCGCTTAATTATTGGCATTTTGCCGCCAGGCTTGAAGCTCAAGGTTATCGTCAGATTATCGATGGCAAAGGTATTCTAAAAGGCTTAGGTATTCAGGAAGATGTCCCAAGCTTGGGCTATGTATTCAAACAAAGCTGGGCAAACAACCATAAACAGGCGGTCAATAGTTTCTTTAATGCCGGCAAGCAAGCTAAAAATCAGCTGTGTACAGTGGATGCCGTTTGGCAAAAAGTCATCCCGTTAATCCAGGAGAGTGATTTAGCCACGCTCGCCAAATTGCGTCAACGTTATTGCGAAGGCGGTATTGAGCATTGGGGCGAAGCGGAACAGCTGGCGGCAGGCCGCATTTATACGATGCTGCGCAAGCTGAGCAACAACCAGTTAACAGGACAATCGGAGAACCTGCAACCCGGTACATTTTGGTCGATTGAATAGGTCGGCCTTCAAATATAATGGAACGTAGATAAATCCTATTCCAGCAATAAATTATCTGCGTTCCATTTTTCTAACCGTCCAATAGCCGCAATTCGTTTCCTGATTATAAAGATGCTTCAACCAACACAAAAAACGTCGTCATTCCGGCATGGATGCCGGAATCCAGCGCCATGGATGGTGACTATTCATGGCACCCGTAGACAATTTAGGCATTATGCCAAGTCATGTATTCACATCCATGTGGCTGAATACTGGCATCCATGCCAGTATGACGATGCTAGCTGAAGCACTTTACTAATCAGGATTCGTTTTGATTAACCTTAAGAATTTTTTATCAACCTTTTCCTTGCTGGCTTTTTTAGCCATCTGGCAAGGTTTGGCCGTCTATTTAAACAGCAATACGTTGCCGACTCCGCAAGCGGTAGCCATGGTGTTTTGGCAAGGCTGCGTATCCGGACAACTGCCTTTTCATCTCGGCGTCACCTTGCTCCGGCTGGTAGTCAGCTTTACCATTGCGATGTTGTTGGGTTGCGCTATCGGCATAGCGCTGGGACGCAATAAAAAGCTCGATGCCTTCTTCGACAACTGGCTGGTGATTTTTTTGAATGTCCCGGCGCTGGTCACTATTATCTTGTGCTATGTCTGGTTCGGGCTGGTGGAATCGGCGGCGATACTCGCGGTGGTTATCAACAAGCTGCCTAATGTCATTGTCACTATCCGCGAAGGCACGCGCGCGCTGGATCGGGATTTACTGGAGATGGCGCGTTGCTACCGTTTCGGCAAGCGAAAAACCCTGGTGCATGTGATCTGGCCGCAATTGCATCCGTTTGTGATGGGCGCAACCCGTTCGGGCTTGGCTTTAATCTGGAAAATTATTCTGGTGGTCGAACTATTAGGCCGCAGCAACGGCATGGGCTATCAGCTGCACTTATTCTTTCAGCTGTTCGATGTGGCTAATATCCTGGCTTATACGATTGCTTTTGTTGCGGTCATTCAGTTGATAGAACTGCTGATCCTAAAACCGCTGGATAAAAAAGCCCTACGGTGGCGCCGATGACCGACATCCAAATCGATATCGACAACAAAACCTATCCGACTGCGGCAAAGCCAAGTATCGCCAAGCTTAAGCTGTCGCTAAAGTCCAATGAATTTATTTGCCTGGTCGGCCCGTCCGGCTGCGGTAAAACCACGCTGTTAAATATTATTGCCGGCCTGGATAACGATTACGGCGGCGAAATCCTAGTTGGACAGCAACATACGTATCCGAAGATCGGCTATGTTTTCCAGAATCCACGGTTACTGCCTTGGCGAACGGTCAGGGAAAATATTGAACTGGCATTGGCTGACAATCAACCGCCCGAAATCATCGACGCCTTGCTTGAGGTCATGCAATTAACGCAAGCCCAACACGATTACCCTGAACGCTTGTCATTGGGCATGAGCCGGCGGGTCGCCATTATCAGGGCGTTTGCCGTCGATCCTGAGCTATTGCTGATGGACGAGCCTTTTGTGTCGGTGGATGCGCCGACCGCAAGACAAGTCAGGGAGCTGCTGGTTAAACTGTGGCAACAACGCCCGCATACGGTTTTATTTGTCACCCATGATCTGCGCGAGGCTATTGCGCTGGCCGATCGGCTGGTATTTTTGTCGGCATCGCCGATGCAAGTCATTAGCGAAATCACTGTACCAATCGCCCGGAGTGAGCGTAATAATGAGCTTGCTATCGAAGCATTCAGGCAGCAATTGCTCGCCAATCATCCCGAAATCAGACAACTTTTGTGAGCGCTTTCAGGCTCGAAAAACAGTTGCGGATTCAGCCAAAATACCCGATACTCTTTGGCCGTCAAGTCTTGTTTATAGGCATGTAGCACCCTTTTTCAAACCACCAACCCAAGCTAGCCAAGGTTAATACCATATGAAAAAAATCATTATCTTAGGATTTGCGACTGCTGTTATTGCATTAACTTCATTGACTGCATCTGCCGGGGCCGACGCCCAATACCCGGCGGCAAATTTCCAACCTAAAGTCATCTATATCGACAAGGATTCAGTCAAATCTTCACCTAATAAATGTCCAGCGCAAAAAACCGAAGAAAAGACGGTCGAGTTCGACCCTAAATACCCGGCTGCCAACTTTGTACCCAAAGTTATTTATCCATAATCCGACTTTGAAAAGATGCGCGCTTAAACCGGCCCCGCATTTTTACCACCCTGCCCCGCTTCCGCTATAGGTACAACATAAGTGCCTGTTCTTTCTCCCTTGAGGGAGAAAGGCGGGGATGAGGAATATAAAGCCCATCGATCCAAAACGCTGAGCTCTTGAACAATCCCCGCCTTAGAGATAATTAAACAACGATAATTGTTTTACCTTGCCGAACGCCTGTTGAGCGGCTTGCAATGCTGTAGATTGCAACTGAAACTTACCTATTGCATCGGCATAATCAAGATCCTGAATTTGAGAAAGCGTTGTCTTGGTATCCAATATAAATTTATCATTTTGGTTTTCTTGATCGGTCAGTGCATTCAACCTACCGCCGACACTGGTTCTCGCCGCCAACACACTATTTTTGGCTGCATCAAGATCGGTTAAAACATCGGTGAGTTGGCTTTGATAGGTCTGTGCGTTAGCCCCTGTCTTACTTTGAGCGTTGGTAAATCCGGCATCGCTTAAAAATGTTCCGGACGTATTGTTAATCTGTATGCTGGAAGCTGTACCCGTGGCGACTGACGCGAACTCGATTCTATTACCATTGCTGCGCGCTTGAATAGCCCCGCTAAAGCCGCCAGCGGTCAGTTGCGCATTAATCTCGGTAACCATGCCATCGACATCGGTAAATTTTTGCCCGCTCAAGTCTATCGGCGCAGTGACTCCTCCGCCATTGGCGACCAAATTAAATGTCGTTGTAGACGCTGTGTAATCCAAACCATAGCGCAAAAAACGGCCGCCGGTAATTTCCGCCGGCGTAGCATTAAACGTGGCGTTTAACCCGTCGGACAACGCCTGTAAGATACTAAAAGCACTACGGTTGCCATTTTGATCGGCAGCCGTACTAACCGACTTTATGTTTTCAAATACATTGACGCCCAAGTCGCCATCGGCAACCTGTCTTGTTGGAGCGATTTGCAAAGCCCTTTGTTCCGGTCCGCCTTGGTAAACATACTCGCCGGTCGTGGCGTTTTTGGCAAAAGTCTGCACTGTCGACAGATCGCCGGAAAAAATAAATTCACCATTGGCATTTTGAGTATTCGCTACACCGGCCAATTGTTGAATCAACTGGTCCACTTCATCCTTGATCGCCACCCTGTCACTACTATTTAACGCACCATTCATAGCTTGAACAGTCAGCTCCCTGGCACGATCCAATATACCGCCTGACGTTGCCAGCGCCGACTCTTCGATATTCAGCCGTCCTCGCGTCGTGGCAATATTACTCTGGTACTGATTGGTTTTGGCGATGGTTTTGTCCAAGTCCAATATTCTCGACGCCGCCCCAGGATCGTCCGCGGGCGTCGACACTCTGAGTCCAGTGCCTAATTGCTGTTGCAAGTTAGTCAATTTGGCTTGCTGGTTGGACATCGAGTTAATGTTTAGCTGTTGTGCCCAAGCTGTTGAAATTCTCATTGCGATTGCTCCTATCTAACAGCGCCTAACAAACTATCGAATAAGGCTCGAGCCACTGAAACCGACTGTGCGGCTGCCTGATAAGCTTGTTGGAACTTTATTAAGTTAGCGGCCTCTTCATCCAAATTTACACCTGATTGACTCTCCCTGGCTCCTCTTGCCTGAGTTAACATGGCCTCCTGCGCTGAAGAACCCAATTTAGCCGATTGAGTCAAAGTTCCGACACCGGCGACAATTTGAGCATAAGCATCATTAAGCGAAGCTTTACCTCCCGACATGCTCAATTTATCTTTCAGGTTTGCCAGCAGCAACGCGTTCCTATTATCGCCGGGCATTGCGCCGTTGATAGTGACATACACGGGATTCCCTTGCGCATCCACAACCGGGTTATTCAGGGCGTCTCGTTTTTGCACCGGCAGCTTAGTTACCGGATCGACTTCAATATTAGTGGCGGCGGCGACTTTTTTCGGATCGGTAACATTGACGCCAATGGTCAACGCCGCATTGTAAGTCGGCCTGATGAAAGACTCGTCCCCGACTGCCAGGGTTTGCCCGCCGCTGACATCGACTTTGATATCAATACCCGGCAAAGCGGTTATGCTGCTATGGGCCGGCTGAGAGGCAGCAAACGACAACGTAGAAACGCCGGCGACGGTGGTAGCCGTCAGATTAATAACTTGATTATCCCGAACTCTGGTCAAAGTATAATCAACGCCACTACCGGCATTCACATAGGTCAATTTATAGTCGCTATAATCCAGGTTTGCCGTTGCCGACGGATTGGCATTGACATCCTGAAAACTGGCCGTTACCGCGGCATTGCCGATATTCTTGGAATTTGGCGCAACCGGAATTCCATTACCGGCAAAACTGAATAGTGCCGTTCCTGCCGCGCCGTTCAGGTCGAAACCTTTTTCATGAACGGCATTGACTTCCATCGCCAAGCCCGCGGCAAGCTGCCCCAGTTTTTGCTGCGCCGGATCCAACACTTCATCGCGGAATCTTAATGCGCCTCCCAATGAGCCACCACTAATTTGATTGGTTATATCAGTGATACCGGTCGCTGTTTTAATGCCAACTTCCAGTTTGCCCGGATCGAATTGAGATTGAAATGTGGTAAATGTTGTCGCCCTGCTATTCAAAACCAGCGCCTGACCGCTGCCGATAAACACGCTGGAAGAGCCGTCCGCCTGCGGGACGACATTGACATTGATTATTTCGGACAACTTTGACAGCAACGCATCCCGCTGGTCCAGCAAGTCATTGGGCTGTTTCAAGCCTTGTGTTTTACCCAGGTTTGCCGAGATTTGCGTATTAAGATCGGCTATCGATGCGGCGATGGAATTAATATCATCAACTTTTCCGCTTATATCGGTATTGTTCAGCTTACGCAGGTCTTCGAATCGACCGCCTATGCTGTTGAATTTTTGCGCTAAATTGTCCGCTTCAGACAGAAAGACCTGCCGGGAAGGAATTGATGCAGGATCGGACGACACGCTACTCAAGGCATTAAAAAAATTATCCATTACCGGAGCCAGGCTAGTACTGGAGTCGCCCAGTGCATTATCAACGTTGGTAGCAAGTTGATAATAACGGTTGGTTTCGCCGTAGGCTGAAGTAGTGGCACTCAATTGCCTGCTGACAAACTGGTCGTAACTGCGTGAGACATTACTGACGTTGACGCCCTGGCCGATATATCCCTCACCGGTAAATTGCGCCGACCTAGTGCCGAGCTCTACCCGTTGACGGCTATAACCGTCGGTATTGACGTTGGCAATATTATTTTGCGTGGTTTCCAAACCACGCTGGGCCGCCAGTAATCCTGTTAATGACGTTGATAATAATCCACTCATGATCGCGTCCTGTTCTGAGAGTTAGCTGCCGGAGTCAATAGCTTCACTGATTCATCGCCATGATGACGTCAGGCTCAAATCCGGCCATCGTATTGCCTTGATAAATACTCATCACCTTGTTGGCGTATCTTGGGTCGGTTGCATAACCGGCTCGTTGTAATTCATGCATATATTGTTCCGCATTGCCTGCTTTCTTTAATGCTTCGCCATAACGAGGGTTACTTTTTATAAAGTCGACATAATCCTTAAAGCTTTCCTTGAAAGAATTGTAGGACCTGAATCCTGAGCTGACTTTTCTAGGAATACCTTGGTCGAACTCCAATGTAGCCACTTGAACCTGTTTTCCCTGCCAGGATTTATCGGCTTTAATGTTAAACAAGTTAAAGGTGTTGTCGCCGTTGCCGTTTTTTATCACCGAACGTCCCCAACCGCTTTCCAGGGCCGCTTGCGCTAAAAGCACCTTGGGCTCCACGCCCAGTTCCCTGGCCGCCTGTTCCGCATAAGGATGCAAGCGTCTGACAAACTCTTCTGCCGACTGTATCGGCTGCGCAGAGCCAGCCTTTAAACCGTCATCCTGGCCCGGCAAATTATTGCCGCCAAACTCGCTCATCTCATCCAGCGGGCTTCTATCCTGGGTATATGGCATAATTTTGACGCTACCGTCATTAAACTCGACGGCAGAACTTCCGGCTTTGGCGCCTGTTTGATTGGCGATTTGAACCTGGTGCGAACCGCCCCGTGATAAACCGCTCGATCTATTCAATAAATCTTCCGCATCCTGCTTGCCGTCTTTTGTCTTATCGTGACCTAATTGTTTGACGATTAAGTCGGCCAGGCCAACGCCGGGCGATTTCGACAACTGCAAGGCTAACTGCTGATCATACATTTCGTTATAAAATTTACTTTGATCGTTATCCATGACGCCGTCGGCCAGCTTGGCTTCACGCATACTTTTAAGCACATTGTTTAAAAAGATTGATTCGAACTGCTTGGCAACCTCTTTCAATGCTTCCGGCGAATCTTGTTTGGCTTGAACTTTTAATTTAGCCAAACCGCTAAAGTCGGTATAAACATCAGTATTTTGTGTGCCTAACATAACAACCTCCGCCAAACTTTAACCTGGCAGTTTTAAATAACCATTAACTCAGCGTGTAAGGAACCGGCCGATTTCAGCGCTTCAAGAATAGCCACCAAGTCACTGGGCGCTGCGCCTACATTGTTGACCGCCTGGACAATTTCATCCAGGGAAACGCCGGGATTAAACACAAACATGTGATTTTTCTCTTCTTCAACCTTTAATTTGGATTTTGGCGTGACCACTGTTTGACCATTAGAAGAAAATGCGCCCGGCTGACTGACCTGGGGATCTTCAGTGATAGTCACCGTCAAACTGCCGTGAGACACCGCCGCAGGCTGCACCCTGACTTTGCCGTTAATAACGACAGTTCCGGTGCGGGAGTTAACGATAACGCGCGCCGGTGCGTCATCCGGAATAACCATCATATTTTCGACGACTGAAGCAAATGTCACTTTTTGATTAGGATCTATTGGCGCACTAACCCTAACGGAAGTTGCGTCAAGCGCTTTGGCCGTATTAGCGCCCAATACCTTGTTAATGGACTCCGCCATGCGATTGGCGGTAGTAAAGTCCGAAGTATGCAGGTTAAAAATCAACGCATCGCCGTCGGCAAAAGAGGTATTAACCGTGCGTTCCACAGTAGCGCCATTGGGAATACGGCCCACATTGGGGTTGTTAACGGTAACGCTTGAACCGTCCTGACCTGAAGCGCTCAGGCCGCTCACCACCAGGCTCCCCTGGGCAATCGCGTAAACCTGCCCATCGGCGCCTTTCAAGGGACTCATCAGCAAGGTGCCGCCGCGTAAGCTTTTGGCGTCGCCAAGAGAGGAAATAGTGACATCGATCGTTTGGCCCGGTTTGGCAAATGGCGGCAGATCGGCTTGAATAGAGACTGCGGCAATGTTTTTCGATTTAGGGTCGATGCCGGGCGGCAAGGTAATGCCGAGACGGGTCAACATACTGCGTAAGCTTTGTCCGGTAAATGCGGTTTTATCGCCGGATTTATCCAGGCCGACGACCAAACCGTAACCGACCAGTTGGTTGCTGCGCACGCCTTCGATGGAGGCAATATCCTTGATCCGTTCGGCACAGACAGACCCGCTGTAAACGATGCCGAGCAGGACGAGAAAAATAATGCGCTTGTAGAGTGTGTTCATGTCCTTAGTCCTTATCCTAGAATGGAAACCATGCGCTTTGGAAAATCCTTGCCAGCCAACCCATTTTACTGGCGTCGGCCATTGCGCCGTCGCCAACGTACATAATCGTTACGTCGGCCACTTTATCCGAAGAAATAATATTGCTTGAAGTGATGTCGACCGGCCTGACGATGCCGGATAACCTGATGAATTCATCCCCCTGATTTAAGGTGACTCGTTTTTCGCCCCGTACACTTAAATTGCCGTTCGGCAACACATCGACAACCGTAACGGAAATATTGCCGGTTAAACTATTGCTTTGATCGGCTGCGCCGGTCCCTTTAAACTCTTTTGACGATTCCAGCGTGGTGGTAGGACTCTGCCCGGTGAAAGCGGATGCAGCAATACCGAACATTGAGGGCGCCGAAGCCGACATCGTGTTTGTTTTTTTGGTATTAAGATCGTCAGCCTTTGACGCCTGAGTAGCTTCTCTAAGGGTAATGGTCAGAATATCCCCAACCCTTTTTGCCGTTTGATCTTCAAACAGGCGCGCATCGTAACCGGCTTGATAGATCGATCCGCTGGTTTGCATCGGCGGCCTTAAGTCGGCCGGCGCCACCGGTGAAAAGGCAGGATCGCGTTGCGGTATAGGGGTACAAGCTTCTAATAACGACAGCACGACTGCAAGAGCGCCGAAAGCCAAGCGGTTATCGAGGGAACCGCGCCCCGTAAAACCAAGTCTTTGAGTCATCATGCCATCTCTCCTAATTTATAATTGTTGTGTCACAAAGGACAACATCTGGTCGGCGGTTGAAATCGCTTTGGAATTCATTTCGTAGGCGCGTTGAGCTTCAATCATATTGACCAATTCCTCAACGACGTTGACATTGGAGGTTTCCAATGAACCTTGGTTCAAAGTACCGTATTCCCCTTGTCCCGGCGTTCCTACAATAGGCGCGCCGCTGGAAGCCGATTCCCGGTAAAGGTTGTCGCCAACCGCCTGCAATCCGGTAGGGTTAATAAAGTTTGCGGTCTGGATTTGCCCTAACACGACCGGCGCCGCAGCGCCCGGTTGCACAGCGGATACCGTGCCGTCAGTGCCGATAGTGACACTCTGGGCATCGGCCGGTACGGTAATCGCCGGATTCAGCGGCAAGCCGCCCGAGGTGACCAACTGGCCGGTTGAATCTAATTTTAACGAACCGTCGCGGGTATATTGGGTATCGCCGTTCGGCATTAAAATTTGCAGGAAGCCCCGGCCATTAATTGCCACATCCAATGCGTTATCCGTTTGCTGAACGTTGCCCTGGGTATGCACTTTTTCCGTTGACACCGTTTTAACACCCGTTCCCAGCGATGTCCCGGTTGGCGCTATGATATTTTGCGTGGTATCGCCGCCGACTTGACGAATATTTTGATACATAAGATCGTCAAACATCGCCCGGTCTTTCTTAAAACCGATGGTATTTACGTTCGCCAAGTTATTGGATATAACCGCCATTCTTGTCTGCTGGGCATCCAGACCGGTTTTAGCTACCCATAATGAACGTTCTGTCATGATAATCTCCTTACTGCCAAATTATTGTCTCAGTTAAATTCAATGCATGGTTCATGCCATCTTTTGAAAACACAGCTCCCTTAACTCGGCGCAAAAAAAAGCCGAGCTAAAGCTCGGCTTTTCAGGAACTAACCCATTGTTTCGTATGCCTTATCCCATCTGCATCAACTTGGCGCTCATTGCAGAGTTGTCATCGACACTCTTCATCACCTTGGTTTGCAGCTCGAAATTTTTCGACAGCTCCATCATTTCCGTCATCGCGACAAAGGCATTGACATTACTGCCTTCCAAAACGCCGCTATTCAAACTGACATTGGCATCGGCCGGCAACGGTTGGCCGTTTTTAGTATGCAATAAACCGTCGCCCAGCTTTTCCAAATTCGACGGGTCGGTCTTAACCAGCTTGATCCGGCCAACCTGCACCGTCGTTGTCGCATTACCCGAGCCCATAGGAATAATACTGACAGTACCGTCGCTCCCTATGGTCACCTTTTCTGCCGGAGGAATGACGATAGGGCCATCCTGCCCCATCACCTGTAAACCCGCTCCAGTTTTCAACAAACCTTCCGGGGTAATGCGCATATCGCCGGCACGGGTATAGGCTTCCTTGCTGTCGTAATCGCCACCCTGAACCGCGATCCAGCCTTCGCCATTGATTGCCATGTCCAGGTCACGTCCTGTGGTCTGCATCGCACCGGGCGTAAAATCGGTACCCGGTTTTTCCAGCATCGCGTAAACCCGGGTAGGATAGCCTGCACCTGACACCGCCCTGCTACGGAACCAGTCCAAATCGGATTTGAAGCCGGTTGTCTGCATATTCGCCAAATTATTGGCGTTTGAGTTCTGGGCTTGCAACGATTGTTTGGCGCCACTCATGGCAATATATAAACTACGGTCCATAACAGCTCTCCTTTTACTTTAAACCGGAACCTTAAAACCAAATATAAGCAAACATCGTTCCAACAGCCTCAAAACACTAGCCTACGCACGCAGGATAGTTTCTACCAGGGTTTTTTCGGTGGTGATTGTTTGGGAATTAGCCTGATAAGCCTGCTGCGCAATAATCAACTTCACCAACTGCGCGGATAAATCGACGGTGGAACTTTCCAGCGCGGACGATTGAATCTTGCCGAAATTATTATCGCCGGCCGCACCGTAGATCGGCGCACCGGAGGTCGATGTCTTAGCCCAGGAGGTATCGCCTAATTTAGCCAACGATCCGTTGCTTTGAAACCGCGCCAAGGCCACCTGCCCCAAGGTCTTGGAACCGCCATTGCTGTACCTTGCAAACACCACCCCAGTGCCGTCGACGTCGATACCGGTTAAATTACCGGCGGGCAAGCCGTCTTGAGTCGAGTTGTTAACACTAAAAGACGCGCTAGTCTGGGTCGTCTTGGCAAAATCGATGTCAAACGCCATCGGGTCAACACTTATATTAGGGTTAATCAGCGATAAGTTAATAGAGCCGAAGTCCACCTTGGTCTGTGACGTAGCGCTGGCAACCGCGGCAACAGCCGTGTTATAGGCAACAGCCGCAGCTTTCGCCGTAGCGGCATCGGTGGCCGCAGTATTGGCAAGGACCTGCGCAGTAAGAGCCGTACCATTGCTATTCACAAGAGCGGCAGATGCGGCATAAGCGGCGGCGGATGCAGCCGCTGTCGCAGCCGTTGTTTTAGCCGCAGTAGCAAGCCCTGCGGCTGTGGGGGAGAGAGCGGCGATAGTACTGTTAGGGATCGCCGCAGCAGCTGCAAAAGCAGCAGCGGATGTGGATGCCGTATTGGCCGCAGCAAGAGCTGTGGCGGCAGCTGTTGTACCTGTGCCAGGCCAAGTTAAAGCACCGCCTGCCGCCGTTGTCGCCGCAGTAGATGCCGCCGTAGTATCGGTCACCGCTGTAGTCCCCGCCGTTATAATCCCCGCCGAAATAATTGAGGCGGCACGGGTGCCCACTTCAGCAAGCGCGCCTGACGCGGTGAAAGACATCGGTATGGGTAATCCTGGGGTATTGAGCGTGCTTGACACTGTCGATGCCGACGCCGTCGCCGGAGGCACAGCCTGCCCCCCTGTGGTGAGGCCGTAACCATCGAGAAATATATAAGTATTCCATGTATTAGCCACCGGCGTTTTTACGTAATAGGTTGATGCGATATGCGCATTACCCTGACTGTCATACGTAGTCACCGATGTCGTATGGTTATAGGAGGTGGCATCCGTAGGATCGAATACTGTAGTTGACGGCACAGTGGCAGCCCCATTGACCGTCAATTCCAGGTTGATATTTTTGGTGGCGTTGGGCAAGCCTTGAGAGGTATCTATCGTCAACGGCCGAAACACACCGACACTAAAACCCTCCGCGACAGTCGTACCGTTAGCGGCAAAAGCCAATAAATACTTGCCCTGGCTATTAACGACATTGCCCGAGCTGTCTAACTTAAAAGCGCCGTTGCGGGTATATGAGCTGGGCACGGACGGATCTACCGGTGCGCTTGGGTTAGCCGGATCAGGGAGATTCACTTTATCGGCCAAGACAAAAAAACCGTTGCCGCTGAGCGCAAGATCAAGGCTGTTTGAAGTAGGATCGATATTACCGTCCTTAAATTGCTGCGCCACTTCGGTGACCTTTACGCCGGAACCCGGTTGAGTCTTGCTGACTCCACCGAAACTGGAGGCATACACATCGGCAAATTCCGCCCGCGATTCTTTAAATCCGGTGGTTTGCGCATTGGCAATGTTATTGCCGGTTACCTGTAAATTTGTTGACGCCGCTTGTAAGCCGCTTAATGCTGTTGCAAAACCCATGATACACCCCCAACCCTAAAGAATTTGTTTAATTTTACTAAAATCGACACTGTCCAATCCGGTCAGATTGACCTTTAATCCTGCGGTGCCGTTAGCCATGGTGACACTGTCAACTTTCGAATTAATATCCGTCTCCAACACTGTATTTTTTCCGTCGACATAAGCGCTTGCTTCAATTTTATACACACCGGGATTGGCCATAACGCCATTTGAATTCTTACCGTCCCAGGAAAAAGGCACTTTTCCTTCGCTATGTGGCCCTAAATCTATCGTTTGTACGACTTCACCCGTCGTTGCATCGGTTACTGCAACCTTAACGCTAGTCGCGCTGCCGGTTAAATTTATATCGCCGGCTATATCGCCGCCAACCTCCAACACCCCCTTCGTTCCCGGAGCGGATACCTTCCGTCCTACCAAACTCGTGGCTTGCAAGGCCTGACTGGAGTTGATTGAATCGGCAAAATCGCCGAATGACTTTTGCAAATCCTGGATTCCCGATACCGTGCCGAACTGCGCTATTTGCGTTAAAAACTGACCGTTTTCCATCGGCTTGGTAGGATCCTGATGGGTCATCTGGGTGGTCATTAACTTTAAAAACTGCTCCTGCCCCAATGAAGTTTTTCTAGTTGACTCTGACGAATCTTTTTTCTCGGTCTTGGTTAAATGACTGTAATCGGTCGTAACGCCTTGAATTGCCATGTCTTATCTCCTTAACGTCCCATTTTTAAAGTCTGAAGCATCATCTGCTTTGCCGTATTCAATACTTCTACATTGTTTTGGTAAGAGCGTGATGCGGACATCATATTGGCCATTTCTTCAACCGTATTGACGTTCGATTTAAAAATGTAGCCTTCTTTATTAGCCATCGGATGATTCGGGGCATACTCCATAATAGGAGCGGCCTGACTCTCGACTACACCCAACACATTCACCTTGCTGGTTGCATTCTGCTTGGTGATCGCATTATTCAATTCAGCGGCGAACACCGGTTGCCTGGATTTGTAAACATCAGCTGCGGTGCTGCCGACACTGTTCGCGTTCGAGATATTACTTGCGACCAGGTTAAGCCTTAAGGTCTGGGCATTCATGCCGCTGCCGACCACATCAAATATACTTGAAGCCATGACTATTGCCCTCTTATTGCGGTCATCAAACCCGAAAAGTCTTCGCTAAGGAACTGCAAACTGGCCTGATACTGCACCGCATTTTCAGCATATTTAGCTTGTTCAACCTGAGCTTCAACAGTGTTGCCATCTAATGACACTTGGCTGGGATTCCGATACATGACATTAGCGCCGAATAATTGTTGCGGTGTAATATGTCCTGCCTGGGTGCTCGCCATCGTTACGCTGGGATTCGTGCTTTGTTGTTTTAGAACCGACTTAAAATCCAGGTCGCGCGCTTTAAAGTTAGGCGTATCTGAATTTACCAAGTTAGCCGCCAGTATTTCACTTCGTTTTTCTCTAAGAGCCAGCGCCCTAGGACTAATACCGAGTGCCGTGTCAAAATTAATAGCCATGATAGTTGCCTCCTGATTTCTTGTACAAAGACAAAAGCACGGCATATGCCAAAAAATTTAAAAACCATTAAAATCAATTAAATACAAATTACAAAATTATTTAGTGCTCATCAATGGCTAACTATGCTTAAAATGCGCTCAATAATTCGGCAAAAAATAGCCGCTAATAGTAACTACTCAGTACATGGAGAAATGAAGCACGGATTATCGTTCCCACGCCGGAGCGCTCGTCGTTATACACAAGTCTGTTCAAGACCGTCATTTTTGCATGGAGTCTGAAACGGCAGCTCTGGATGTAGGCCGGAATAAGCCCGCCCGGCGACAGCAAGGGCGGGTGTTTCCGGCAATCGGAGCGCCGGAAACACCTATCCTGCGCTTAACGCGCGGACAGGCTTATTCCGGCCTACGTCGAGATGTGTATAACGACGAGCGCCGGAGCGTGGGAAAGATAAATAAATGCAGTCGTAGAGGCCCTACTTTTGGCATCCGCGTTCTATTGAGAATGGGCTGAATAGTTACCGCTAAGAAACCAACTAGCCTAACGGGCTGATACAGAAGCATGTCAATAAATTGACTGCCATGTAAAAATGGCCTGGCATCAATCATGCTTGATAACTCATACAAGTCATAAAACAGACATCCACAATAATGAAAAATATCCGGCTCATTTTGGCATTAACCTTCGTTTTTTTCGCTACGGCCCATGCGGAACAAGGTTCGCAATCACACGAATCTATTGCCGATGCGGTTAAGGCTTATATTGCTAAAAATATAAACCTGCCGGGCGAATACGAAGTCAATCTAATCCCGTTAGACGGCCGATTGAATTTACCTCAATGTGCCGAACCGCTGGAGGCATTCACAACAAACGATTTAATTAAGACGGGTAGATCGACGATAGGCGTGCGTTGTAATGTGGGGAAAAAATGGTCGATTTTCACTTCCGCCATCATTAAAACGTATCAAATGATCGTGGTTTTATCCCAGCCGATACAGCGCGGCGAAATCATTACCCGGCAACATCTTGCTATCGAAAAAAGAGAAGTGTCCAACCTCAGGGAAGATTTTGTCACGCAAATAGAACAGGTTGAAAATAAGCAGATCATACGGCAGCTTGATGCCGGTACTGTTCTTAGTTTAAAACACATTGTCGAGCCCAAACTTATCAAAAGAGGGGATAAAGTCGTTATCAGCACAACAAGACCGGATTTCTCTATCAGGATGAACGGAACGGCCATGGCGGATGGCGTTAAAGGACAACTGATCAGCGTTAAAAACCAAAATTCGGGCCGCATCATTAATGCAACAGTTGTCGAGCCGGGACTGGTCTCTGTTAATTATTAATCTCGCTTACAGATCAAGGACAAATAAACAATTAAAGTTTCTCATCGTAGTGCCGATAAATTTCGTAAATGAAAAGTTATCAAGGAGCCTGACATGACTATCGAAATAACCGGCAGAACAAACAGTCTAACGCCCATCCAAACACCTCAAAAAAGTGGGATTGATGGTGAAAAAAGAGTTACTGTTGCTAACGCAGAAAAAGCCGACAGCGTTGCGCTTACGGCGGCAACACAAGAAATAAAAAAGACCTTTGCCTCATCTTCTGCATCGCCCGTAGATATTGACCGGGTTAGCTCCGTAAAAAAAGCGCTTGCTGACGGAAGCTATACGGTCAATGCTGATAAAGTTGCACAGAAGTTGATCGAATTTGAGAAACTGATGCCCCCGGGAAATAGCTCATGATTATGATAGAAAAAACCTACCCTATTACAGAACAATTAGTCGTTAATGCGTTGCAATTGGCGCAGCAGCTTCACCATGAACTCAATATGGAAGCCGAGGCCTTAAAAAAAAACCAGCCGGCTGAACTGATCAACAATATCGCCGCCAATAAGAAGCAGTTGGCTACGCAATTGGAGCAGTTTAATTCTCAGCTAGCTCAAGTCTTGGCAACTGAAAGTCTGCCCAACAATCAGGAAAGCATCAGGGAATATTTTAGACGGGCCGAAACAGCAGGCCTGCCGGCTGCCGGACTAATCGGTAATTGGACGCAGCTCATGCTCGTCTGTGCAGACTGCCGGAGCCTGAATGAGCAAAACGGCGCGGGGATTGATCTTTTATCGCGCCATACCAAACGCTCGTTGGACATTCTAAAAGGCAAGCCGGAATTTGCAAATACATACGGTTCCGATGGTTCAACCCAAAGCGACCGATATAGCCGTACCCTCATTTCCGTATAGTCACTGACTATTACTCAACCGATTACTCAAGACAACAAACCGCCCGCTTAATTAAGCGGCTGATATTACGCCGTGTCTATCAGAGAATATCCGCCGTAGGGCGTGCCGTGCGCGCCTTGGCTGTCGTGGGTTATGCCGAAACCCAGTGCCAGGGATGGTAACTATTCTACTTTTCAGGTGCTTAATAAAAGCAAGTTTCACATCCTTGTGACTGGATGCCGGCATCCCTGCCAGCATGACGACTTTCCGGCTATGTTGCAGATATTGACTGCGCGCAAAATCAAAATTCTGTTGTTTTATAAGATTATTTTTTAAGATACCTCAGGAGCCGGTTTTATTTTTACACCATGAAGAACAGAAAGGCATAAAGGATTAAGTCTTCATATTCTTCATGCCTTTCTGTTCTTCATGGTAATGTTTAAAAATTAATTTATGCATAGCCCTAAGTTATATTACTTAAATTTAGGCTTACATAATTATCAGCTTTAGCTTACACTCTACCTTACATAGATTAGTGGATTTCCGAAGCAGAATTAATCCATTTGCTCAATTCAATCAAACCGACTTTTCCAAAAAGACTAAAGGCTCAAAGATTGCAGCGTGGGCAACGGATTGAGTTATCGTAAGGATGCTTAAAATTCAATTGACTAACATGCGCAATCGTAAAAGCTTTTATGCATAACTTTATTAAGCGATAGCTGCAATAAATAAGGCCTTAGGGATTCCACGAATAATGTTTAATTTATTTAAAAGCAGCCCTCCCACCGGTAAGACGGCTGTAGCGCGCGCACCGATCTGTCGCCAGAGCAAAGCCCCCAGTTTTCTCCCCTCTAGACGGCTTATATTGCTGCATGGCATTCAATACCTTAGCTGTCTACTGATTCTCCTGCCCTCCTTTTGCCAGGCAGAGACCTTGGAACAGCTGATTTCAACCGCATTGCTGGAACATCCTAGCGTTCAGGTGCAAGAGGCGCAAAGACAGGCGGCGGAGGCTGGACTGGACAGTGCGGCTTGGCAGTTTTACCCAACCCCTTCTATCGCCATTGAAAAGGTACAAACCGGCGCTTCGGATCCTTCTTACCGGGGCGACAGCACGTCCGCGACCTTACGCTTGCAGCAGCCGCTTTGGACCGGCGGACGCTTAAGCGCGGGACTAAAAAAAGCCGAAGCCGGCGTCATGACCAGCCAAGCCTCACTGGAAGAAGCGCGTCAGCAACTGGCCTTGAGAGTCGTGCAAGCTTACGGCGACTGGCTGACCGCCCATCTTAGAGCCCAAGCCTACGATAAAAGCATGGCGACTCATGTCCACCTGCGCGAACTGGTCAAAAGGCGTGTCGAACAAGGTATCTCGGCCGAAAACGATTTGACGCTGGTGATTAACCGTTTGGAGTTGATTGTTGCGGATATTACCGCGACTCATGCCCAAAAAGACACGGCATTGGCCCGTTTGGGACAGTTGCTCGGCCGCCGGGTTGATGCGCCCACGTTAAATGCAGCCATTGCCGTACCTCGTCCGGTCAATGCCGACCTGCAAATGTTGCTTGATCAGGCCTTGTCGGTTAATCCGACCATCCAAAGAGCACAGGCTCAGGCCCTCACCCAGGAGGCCGCGATTGCCGAGCGTCGTGCCGATCTTTCACCGGAGGTTTATCTGCGTGCAGAACGCCAATACGGCAACCAATCTTATAGCAACGCGTCGCCGGAAAACCGCGTTTTTCTTGGCGTCAGCAGCCATTTTGGCGCCGGCCTTTCCAGTCTGTCCAACATCGAAAGCGCCAAGGCCCAACATCAGGCCGCCTTGGAGGAAGTCGTCGCACAAAGCCGCACCGTTAACGAGCAGGTCATGGCCGATCACGCCTTAGCTACGTCGTCGGAAAGGCGCTTAGCCGCGCTAAAAACTGCGTTGAAAGCCGCTGAAGAAGTTTCCCAATCATACGATCGCCAATTTCTCGCCGGCCGTAGAACTTGGCAAGACACCATGAATTCGGTAAGGGAACTGGTCCAAATCGAAGTACAGATAGCCGATACAGTAGCCACTCAGCTACTTAGCAGCTGGCGGCTTTCTATTTATACCCAAGGCCTTGCGGCCGTAGTCAAGGAAGTGTCGTGAACATTGAAGTTAATGCCGCAACGAACTTGCTACCTTGCCTGGCACGGCTCGCACAATTGCAGCACGAAACCGTGGACCGTCTTGCTTTGCAGGAAGCCGCCGAAGCGGCGCTATCCGCCCAGGCGAGCAACCCGCAGAACCGGCTTAAAACCGTTACCGAACACCTGCAAGTGCGCGCGCCGCGCTGGCTCGACACACCCGATGCCGCTATTGTGCCGGTACTGATCTACGTGCATAACGGTGAACGCCAAGGCGACTGGGGCATCCTGCGCGGCCATAACGCCCAAAGCCAATGGATTAGCGAGTGGTGGGATGCGCAATCCAACCGTTGGCATGAACAAGCCGACGACGCCCTGCCCGGCCATATCTTTGCCTCGCTCAAATTGAGCAAGCCTTATAGCGCTAGCGCCAGCCCTGTCTATCAACTGATCCGGCAAGAAATTTTTGCCCACAAACAACTGATCTGGGAAGCCCTCATCGGCGGCATTATCATCAACATCGTTGCGATGACCACCTCCTTTTACAGCATGCAGATATACGACCGCGTAGTTCCGACCGGCGCATCGCAGACCTTGCTGGTCCTGACTTTGGGCGTACTCGTGGCGATACTGTTCGAGCTGGTTGCCAAACGCGTCCGCACCAATATCTACGATCGCCTGATCGACCAGGTAGACCAGCGCCTGGCGCGCACCATTTACATGCGCTTCCTGGCTATCCGGCTGGATCAACTGCCGCAAAGCGTGGGCGGGCTGGCCGGACAGATGCGCGGCTACGAAACCGTGCGCGGCTTCTTTACTTCCATGACCACCAATCTCTTGATCGACGCGCCCTTTGCCCTGATCTTCATGGTTCTCATCGCGCTGATTAGCGGCTGGTTGGCGATAATTCCGCTCATCTTCTTCATCTTCTCTTGCGCCATCGGCGGCTATTACCAAAAGCGGGTCGAGGACTCTGCCAGCAAAGCCACGGCGGCAAGCAACTTCAAGACCGGTTTGCTGGTCGAAACCGTCGAAGGCGCGGAAACCATCAAATCCGGCCAAGGCGGCTGGCGCATGCTCTCGCGCTGGATGAAAACCACCAACGAGGCCCGCGAACATGAACTGCAAATGCGTAATATCAGCGAGCATTCGCAGCATTTGACCGCCGTCTTTCAACAGTTTTCCTACGTCCTGCTGGTCGCTTTCGGCGCCTTGCAGGTGAGCAAAGGCGATCTCAGCATGGGCGGGCTGATCGCCTGCTCCATCCTGTCCGGCCGCGTACTCGCGCCGGTTGCGATGATCCCGAGCCAATTGATGCAATGGGCGCACAGTAAAGCCGCCCTGCAAGGACTGGACCGTCTCTGGGCCTTGCAGGACGATCATCACGGCCATGAGCAGCCGATCGTGATCGACAATATCCGCGGATACTATAGACTTGAATCGGTCACCGCCAACTATGGCGGCAACATGGCATTGACGGTACCGGGTCTTGCCATCCGCCCCGGCGAAAAAATCGGCGTATTGGGTCCGGTCGGCGCCGGCAAAACCACCTTACTGCGCCTCTTGTCCGGGATGTACAAGCCCCAGGAAGGACGCATCCTGCTGGATGACGTCGATCTGGGCCATATCGCCAAACCGGTCCTGGCCGAATACCTGGGTTATGTACAACAAGACGGCCGCTTGTTCGCCGGCACCCTGCGCGACAACCTCATTCTCGGCCAACTCGATCCGGGGGATCAGGTCATCCTGGAGGCCGCCCAGCAGACCGGCCTGTTGCAGGCCGTCATCAGTCAACACCCGAAAGGTTTGCAGCAAGAGATTTTCGAGGGCGGCAGCGGCCTGTCCGGCGGACAACGGCAACTGGTCAACCTCACCCGCGTCTTCCTGCGCAAGCCAAGCATTTGGTTGCTGGACGAACCGACCGCGTCAATGGATCGCAGCCTGGAACTGCAAGTCACCCAACTGTTCAGGCAAGCGCTCAAACCCGAAGATAGCCTGATCCTGGTCACCCACAAAGCCGAAATGCTGGAACTGGTCAACCGCCTCATCGTCATCGCCAACCACCAAATCGTCATGGACGGCCCCAAAGCGCAAATCTTGCAACAACTGCAAACCCCGTCACCGGCATCGTCACTGGGTCAAAACGCATGAACACCGTAACCCAACCCCAACATATCCAGCCAAGCTCCATCTCGATGACCCTGTTGCTGCTCATCGGACTGGTCATATTCCTGCTCTGGGCCGCATTGTTCGAGATCGACCAGACCGTGCGCGCGCAAGGCCAAGTCATCCCCAGCGCGCGCACCCAGGTTATACAGTCGGCCGACGGCGGCGTCCTGTCCCAGATCCTGGTTCATGAAGGCCAAGCTATTGTCGCCGGAGAACGCCTCGCCATCCTTGAAAGCGACCGTTCCAACGCCGGCTACGAAGAAAGCCGCGCCAAAGTCGCCGCGCTCACCGCCGCCTTGGAGCGCGCCCAAGCGGAAGCGGCCGGCCATGCGCCAACATTCAAACAAAAACTCAAAGGCTTTCCTGAATTCGTCGCGGTTCAGCAAGCCTTATATAAACAACGCCAGCTCAGCTTGCAGGAAGAATTGGCGACCCTGAAAGACAGTCTCGATATGGCACAAGAAGAACTGAAAATGAACGAAACCCTGCTCGAAAACGGCGACACCAGCCGTCTCGAAGTCATGCGCTCAAAAAGGCAAGTGGTCGAATTGCAAGGCAAGATCAACGCGGTGCATAACAAATACCGGCAAGACGCCCGGCTGGAAATCGCCAAGCTGGAAGAAGAACTGGCCTCAAGCCGCTACAAACTTGAAGAACGGCAAAGCGTGCTCGGCCACACCGAACTGACTTCTCCCGTAACCGGGGTTATCAAATACCTGAAAATCAACACCATCGGCGGCGTGCTGCGCGCCGGCGATGAACTGATGCAGATATCGCCTACGGAGAGCGGCATGGTCATCGAAATCAAAGTCAATCCCGTCGACATCGGCCAACTGAGTCCCAACCTGCCGGCGACCATCAAGCTCGATGCCTTCGATTACTCGACCTACGGCACCCTGCAAGGCGTACTCAGCTACGTCAGTGCCGATACCCTGACCGAACAAGACGGCAACAGCCAAGCCGCCACCTATTATCGCGGCCAAGTCCAAGTCGATGCCGACAAGACCAAAGCCAACCCTAAACTGGCCAATGTGCCGCTTAAACCCGGTATGACTGCCACAGTGGATATCCGCACCGACAGCCGCTCCGTGTTGCAGTACCTCGCCAAGCCGGTGTTTAAGGCTTTTGGTGGGGCGATGAATGAACGTTGAAACTAAAGCGTCAATATTTTAAATATTAACTTGAGAGAATCATCATGACCGGACAAGCCCCACCATCAGCAGCGTTACGAATACCGTGCAACGATATGCTTTTAAATAAAAAATCATAAGCCTTGTCAGCAAGAATCTGAGCAATAAGAAGCTAATCAACAAGAACATTAAACTAAGGAAAATAAAATGACAGAAAACTTAAATCCAAACGCCCCTGCCCTGCTCTGGCAATCGCTACGCCAATCGGTTGCACAGCCCACGGTATGGTTTGACTTGGCGCGCAGTTATGCGAGCCGCGGTTTACCTTGGCAGGCGGGCTATGCGGCGAGGCAGGCGCTACGTCTCGATGCCGGCCTGGGCGCGCAGTTACAGGCCTTGGATATTGGGCCCTGGCAGGATGCGTCTGCCGGTGATGCGTTACTGGGACAAGCCACGCTGCCGGAGGCGGCGGCACTGGCGGAACGGTTTTCTGCGGTGGTCAATGAATGTTCAGGCGATTGGCTGACTTGGCTGTATTTGGCACGCCTGCGAGAGATGCCGGAGCATCCTGGCTCGCAGTCGGAATCCGGTCAAACCGGGCCGGACATCTCATCTTCTGACGATGCGTTGCAACAAGCCGGCACTTTTGAACCGATGCCCGGCGAATCGTTGCACTGGCTCGGCGTGTGGCGTTTGAATGCGGGGGATGCCCAAGGCGCGGTGGGGCCTTTGGCCGCTCTGTTGGATGTTCGGCCGGTGCGTTACGGTTCGATGATGTATTTGGGCGAGGCTTTGCTGCGCACCGGCAATACCGCCGCCGCTGAGAAAGCCTTTGCCCGCGCGTCGCTGTCCGATAACCCGGATTTCCTGTTCACCTTGTCGGCCCGAGTCTATGCCCACAATTATCGGCAGGAAGCGATAGACGTTCTGCAAAAAGCGTTAACCATCAAGCCCGACAGTGTGCCGGTCTTGCTGGCGCAGGCAAAGATCCAGTCCGAGGTTAATAAGTTAGACGATTGCCGCGAGAGCCTGAGCCGGGTGCTGGCGTTGGAACCGGACAATCAGGAAGCGCGCTTGATCGATGCCGGCTTGCAGAGCCGTATGGGCGATGTTCCTGCTTAAAGCGCCGTCGTTGCAAGATGAAGCCCGCCTGCTCGATGGCGAACTCAACGTCTAAAAGCGCTCAAACCTACTTACATTACTTAATTTTAGGTTTTCATTAAGACTTCATATTTTAAATATTAACTTGAGAGAATAATCATGCCCGGACAAGCCCCCACCATCAGCAGCATCGCAATCACCTCCGCCACCGGCAGACAAAACAACACCCTCAATGTAGGAGATGTGGTTTACATCACCGTGACCATGAGCGACATCACCTGGGTCGCCGGCAGTCCGTACATCACTCTCAATATCGGCGGCACCCCGGTGCATGCGGCCTATGTGTCCGGATCGGGCAGCACCGACCTGGTGTTCAGCTACACCCTGTTGGCCGGGCAAAACGACGTCAACGGCATCAGCATTCCTGCCGACAGCCTCAGCCTCAACGGCGGCAGCCTGACCGATTCGGCCAACAATTCGGCTACTCAGGATACGCTCATCCATGCCGCGGTCGCCGATAACAGCAGTTATCTGGTCGATACCCTTGCGCCGACCGTCAGCAGCATTGCGATCAGCTCAGCCACCGGCAATCAGGACGACAGCCTCAGCGTGGGCGATGTGGTCAGCATTACCGTCAACCTCAGTGAGGTCACCTTCGTCACCGGCACCCCTCAATTGGCGCTCAACATCGGCGGCAGCACGGTGCAGGCCAACTACGCGTCCGGCAGCGGCAGCACCGCGCTGGTGTTCACCTACACCATCCTGGCGGAGCAATACGATATTAACGGCATCGGCATTGCCGCCGACAGCCTCACGCTGAACGGCGGCAGTTTGATCGATGCCGCTGGCAACAGCGCCACGCTAACCCATGCCGCCGTTGCCGATAACGCCGGCTACCGGGTGAACAGCGCCCTCGACTTGTCCGCCATCGCTGACGGCAGCGGCGGCTTCGTCATCAACGGCCAGAGTACGAATGACAACAGCGGCTGGAGTGTGGCCGGTGCCGGGGACGTCAACGGCGACGGCTTGGCCGACTTGATCGTCGGCGCGCGCTACAGCGACACTGCCACCGGCATTGACGCTGGACGCAGTTATGTCGTGTTCGGCAAGACCGACAATTCCGCTATCAACCTGTCAGCCATCGCGGCCGGCATCGGCGGCTTTGTCATCAACGGCCAGGGGATAAACGAGCAAAGCGGCACCAGTGTGGCCTCTGCCGGGGACATCAACGGCGACGGCTTGGCCGACCTGATTATCCGCACCACCGGAGCCAGCTATGTGGTATACGGCAAAACCAGCACCACCGCTATCAATGTAACCGCAGTCGAGGCCGGTATCGGCGGATTCCTAATCAACGGTCAAGCGGGAGAACAAAGCAGCACAAGTGTTGCCAGCGCCGGCGACGTTAACGGCGACGGCTTGGCCGACTTGATTGTCGGAGCGCACTCCAGCGCCATAGCCGGTATTGGCCTTAACGTCGGCCGTAGCTATGTGGTCTACGGACAGACCGACACCTCAGCTATCAACCTGTCCGCAATCGCTGGCGGTACCGGCGGCTTCGTGATCAACGGCCAGGGTGCGGACGACCAAAGCGGCATCAGTGTTGCCGGTGCCGGGGACGTCAACGGCGACGGCCTCGCCGACCTGATTGTCGGAGCGCAAGGCTTCGACCCCGCCGCCGGCTGGTCTGCCGGGCGCAGCTATGTGGTGTTCGGCCAGACCGGCACCACGACCATCAACCTGTCTGCGGTCGCAGCCGGAACAGGCGGCTTCGTCATTAACGGCCAGTCTGCCTACGATTTTAGCGGCGTCAGTGTTGCCGGTGCAGGGGACGTCAACGGCGACGGCCTCGCCGACCTGGTCGTAGGGGCATATTACGGCGACCCGGCAGCAGGTACTCAGGCCGGGCGCAGCTATGTGGTGTTCGGCCAAACCGGCACCACAGCCATCAATCTGTCCGCCGTCGCGGCGGGCACGGGCGGCTTCGTGATCAACGGTCAGGGGACGTACGATTACAGCGGCTATAGTGTTGCCGGTGCCGGTGACATCAACGGCGACGGCCTCGCCGACCTGATCGTCGGCGCCTATAACAACGACCCCACTGCCGGTATCGATGCCGGGCGCAGCTATGTGGTGTATGGCAAAACCGGCACCGCCGCCATCGACCTGTCCGCGGTAGCGACCGGCGTAGGCGGCTTCGCGATCAATGGCCAAAGTGCTTATGATATCAGCGGCCATAGTGTTGCCGCCGCCGGCGACATCAACGGAGACGGCTTGGCCGACCTGATCGTCGGAGCGCCATACAACGATCCCGCCGCAGGTGCTCAGGCCGGGCGCAGCTATGTGATCTTCGGCTCAACCACCGGGGCCTTTGGGCAATCCGCCGTCGACCAGCTCGGCACTAGCGGCAATGATACCCTGACCGGTACGACTGTTGCCGAAACCCTGGTTGGCGGCGCCGGTAACGACACCCTGACCGGCAACGGCGGCGCGGACGTGCTGGTCGGCGGCGCCGGGGATGACCTGATCGTCGTCAACGCCGACAACATCGCCGCGTTGAGCGCCAACTTCGGCGCCGGCGGCAACACCGGGCAGCTGGCCCGCGTCGACGGCGGCACGGGGTTCGATACGCTGAGCCTCGACGGCACTGGCCTCGCGCTGAACCTCAACGCCATCGCCAATCAGGGCGGCAGTATGCCGGGCAGCAGTTCGCGCATCGAAGCCATCGAGCGCATCGACATCACCGGCAGCGGCGACAACGCGCTGACCATCGGCCTGAACGACGTGCTCGACATGACCGGCATGAACCTGATCAACAGCAGCACCCAAGGCGCGCTGGGCTGGAGCAACGGCAGCTACAGCTTTGCCGCCAGCGAAGGACGCCACCAACTGATCATCGACGGCAATGCCGGGGATGTCGTCACCATCGCCCACAGCCTGTGGCGGGCCATGGGTACGGTGACGCATAACGGCACCGGCTACGTCGTCTACAACAGCAATACGACGCCCGACAATCAGGCGCTGAGCTTCGCGCAAGTACTGGTCGCCGACGCGGTGACCCTCAACGTGCCGATCGACACCGTAGGCCCCGCCATCAACAGCATCGCCGTCACCGCCACGCTGAACGACCACGCCAGCAGCCTCAGCGTCGGCAATACGATCAATATCACCGTGACGATGAGCGAACTGACGTTCGTCACCGGCACCCCTCAATTGGCGCTCAGCGTCGGCAACAGTACCGTGCAAGCTCATTACGCCGGCGGCAGCGGCACGACCTCGCTGCTATTCACGTACACGATCCAGGCGGATCAGTACGACGCCAACGGCATCGGCATCGCCGCCGACAGCCTGACCCTGAATGGCGGCAGCCTGACCGATCTGGTCGGCAACAATGCCGTGCTCAACCATACGGCCGTGGCCGATAACAGCAACTATCGCGTCAACGCAGCGATCGACCTGTCCGCGATTACCGCCGGCAACGGCGGCTTCGTGATCAACGGCCAATACATTAGCAGCTACAGCGGCTGGAGTGTGTCCAGCGCCGGCGACGTCAATGGCGACGGTCTCGTCGACCTGCTCGTCGGCGCGTACAGCAAAGACCTTGCCGTCGGACCCGATGCCGGTCGCAGTTATGTGGTGTTCGGCCAGACCGGTACCACAGCCATCGACCTGACCTCAGTCGCCGCCGGCAACGGCGGCGGCTTCGCGATCAGCGGCCAGGGGGCGTACGATTACAGCGGCTATAGTGTCTCCGGTGCCGGCGACGTCAACGGCGACGGCCTTGCCGACCTGATTATCGGAGCATGGGGCAGCAATCCCGCTGCCGGCGGGGCAGCCGGGCGCAGTTATGTCGTGTACGGCAAGACCGACACGGCGGCGATCGACCTGTCCTCCATCTCGGCCGGTAACGGCGGCTTTGTCATCAATGGACAGAACATTTCTCAATACAGCGGCTATAGCGTATCCGGCGCCGGCGATGTCAACGGCGACGGCTTGGCCGACCTGATCGTTGGGGCATATGGCAGCGATCCTGCCGTCGGCATTGATGCCGGGCGCAGCTATGTCGTGTTCGGACAGACCGGAACCGCTGCCATCGACTTGTCCACCGTCACCGCCGGCACCGGCGGCTTCGTTATTAACGGGCAATCTGTATTTGATCTCAGCGGCTACAGCGTCGCCGGCGCAGGGGATGTTAACGGCGACGGCTTGGCCGACCTGATTGTCGGGGCGTCATATAGCGATGCCGCCGGTACCGATGCCGGGCGCAGCTATGTGGTGTTCGGCAAGAACGATACTACGGCCATTAACCTGTCTGCGGTCGCGGCGGGCAACGGTGGCTTTGCCATCAACGGCCAAGCTTCATACGATCACAGCGGTGCCAGTGTCGCCAGCGCCGGCGACGTCAACGGCGACGGCCTCGCCGATTTGATCATCGGCGCGTATACCAGCGATCCCGCCGCTGGCGTCAATGCCGGCCGCAGCTATGTGGTGTTCGGCCAGACCGGCACCGCTGCGATCGACTTGGCGGCAGTCGCAGCCGGCAACGGTGGCGGCTTCGTCATCAACGGCCAGAGTTCGGGCGACCAAAGCGGCATCAGTGTGGCCAGCGCCGGAGACATCAACGGCGACGGACTCGCCGACCTGATCGTCGGCGCTTCCACCGGCGATACTCTCGGCGGCATCGATGCCGGCCGCAGCTATATGGTGTATGGCAAAACCGGCACCTCCGCGATCAACCTTTCAGCCGTAGCGGCCGGCAGCGGCGGTTTTGTCATTAACGGACAGTGTACGGAGGACTTTAGCGGCAAGAGCGTGGCCGCGGCCGGCGACGTCAACGGCGACGGCTTGGCTGACTTGATTGTCGGTGCCTATGGTAGCGATCCTTTCACTAGCATAGATGGCCGCAGCTATGTGATCTTCGGCTCGACCGGCGGCGTGTTTGCGCAATCCGCCGTCGACCAGCTCGGCACCGGCGGCGACGATACCTTGACCGGATCGGCCGTAGCCGAAACGCTGGTCGGCGGCGCCGGCAACGATACCTTGATCGGTAACGGCGGCGCGGATGTGCTGTACGGCGGCACCGGCGATGACCTCTTCGTCGTTAACGCCGACAACGTCGCCGCGTTGAGCGCCAATTTCGGCACTGGTGGCAACACCGGACAACTGGCGCGAATCGACGGCGGCACCGGGTTCGATACGCTCAGCCTGGACGGCGCCGGTATCTCGCTGAACCTCAACGCCATCGCCAACCAGGGCGGCAGCACGCCGGGCAGCGCCTCGCGCATCGAGTCCATCGAACGCATCGACATCACCGGCAGCGGCGACAACACCCTGACCATCGGCCTGAACGACGTGCTCGACATGGCCGGCATGAACCTGATCAACAGCAGCACCCAGACTGCCTTGGGCTGGAGCAACGGCAGCTACAATTTTGCCGCGAACGAGGGCCGCCACCAATTGATCATCGACGGCAATGCCGGGGATATTGCCAACTTGAATGGCGGTACCTGGAGGACCATGGGCACAGTCAGCCATAACGGCACCGGCTATACCGTCTACAACAGCAATTATACCCCCGATAACACTGCGGTGAGCTTTGCCCAAGTATTGGTAGCGGATGCCGTCACCCACAACGTATTGACCGACACCACCGCCCCGACCATCAGCAGCATTGCCATCAGCTCAGCCACCGGCAATCAGGACGACAACCTCAGCGCTGGCGATGTGGTCAGCATTACCGTCAACCTCAGCGAGGTCACCTTCGTCACCAGCACCCCGCAATTGGCGCTCAATATCGGCGGCAGCACGGTGCAGGCCAACTACGCCTCCGGCAGCGGCAGCACCGCGCTGGTGTTCACCTACACCCTCCTGGCGGAGCAATACGATATTAACGGCATCAGCATTGCCGCAGACAGCCTCACGCTGAACGGTGGCACCCTGGCCGACATCGTCGGCAACAACGCCACGCTGACTCATGCCGCCGTCGCCGATAACGCCGGCTACCGGGTGAACAGCGCCCTCGACTTGTCCGCCATCGCTGACGGCAGCGGCGGCTTCGTGATCAACGGCCAGAGTACGAATGACAACAGCGGCTGGAGTGTGTCCAGTGCCGGGGACGTCAACGGCGACGGCCTTGACGACCTGATCGTCGGGGCGCCATACAGCGATCCCGCTGCCGGCATCGACGCAGGGCGCGCCTATGTGGTCTACGGCCAGACCGGCACCTCCGCCATCAACCTGTCCGCCGTCGCCGCCGGCACCGGCGGCTTCGTCATCAACGGCCTGGGTGGCCTGGATAAGAGCGGCTATAGTGTGGCCGGCGCCGGGGACGTCAACGGCGACGGCTTGGCCGACCTGCTTGTCGGAGCCTGGTTCAGCACCCCCGCCGCCGGGGTCGCTGCCGGTCGTAGCTATGTGGTATACGGCAAGGCGGACAGCGCGGCCATCGACCTGTCTGCTGTCGTCGAAGGCATCGGCGGCTTCGTGATCAACGGCCAATTTTCGTCAGACTACAGCGGCGCCAGTGTTGCCGCCGCCGGGGACGTCAACGGCGACGGTCTCGCCGACCTCATTATCGGTGCGGAGGGTAGCGATCTAAGCGGCATTGACCTTAATGCCGGTCGTAGCTATGTGGTCTACGGGCAGACCGGCACCTCAGCTATCAACCTGTCCGCAATCGCTGGCGGTACCGGCGGCTTCGTCATCAACGGCCAGGGTGCGGACGACCAAAGCGGCATCAGTGTTGCCGGTGCCGGGGACGTCAACGGCGACGGCCTCGCCGACCTGATTGTCGGAGCGCAAGGCTTCGACCCCGCCGCCGGCTGGTCTGCCGGGCGCAGCTATGTGGTGTTCGGCCAGACCGGCACCACGACCATCAACCTGTCTGCGGTCGCAGCCGGAACAGGCGGCTTCGTCATTAACGGCCAGTCTGCCTACGATTTTAGCGGCGTCAGTGTTGCCGGTGCAGGGGACGTCAACGGCGACGGCCTCGCCGACCTGGTCGTAGGGGCATATTACGGCGACCCGGCAGCAGGTACTCAGGCCGGGCGCAGCTATGTGGTGTTCGGCCAAACCGGCACCACAGCCATCAATCTGTCCGCCGTCGCGGCGGGCACGGGCGGCTTCGTGATCAACGGTCAGGGGACGTACGATTACAGCGGCTATAGTGTTGCCGGTGCCGGTGACATCAACGGCGACGGCCTCGCCGACCTGATCGTCGGCGCCTATAACAACGACCCCACTGCCGGTATCGATGCCGGGCGCAGCTATGTGGTGTATGGCAAAACCGGCACCGCCGCCATCGACCTGTCCGCGGTAGCGACCGGCGTAGGCGGCTTCGCGATCAATGGCCAAAGTGCTTATGATATCAGCGGCCATAGTGTTGCCGCCGCCGGCGACATCAACGGAGACGGCTTGGCCGACCTGATCGTCGGAGCGCCATACAACGATCCCGCCGCAGGTGCTCAGGCCGGGCGCAGCTATGTGATCTTCGGCTCAACCACCGGGGCCTTTGGGCAATCCGCCGTCGACCAGCTCGGCACTAGCGGCAATGATACCCTGACCGGTACGACTGTTGCCGAAACCCTGGTTGGCGGCGCCGGTAACGACACCCTGACCGGCAACGGCGGCGCGGACGTGCTGGTCGGCGGCGCCGGGGATGACCTGATCGTCGTCAACGCCGACAACATCGCCGCGTTGAGCGCCAACTTCGGCGCCGGCGGCAACACCGGGCAGCTGGCCCGCGTCGACGGCGGCACGGGGTTCGATACGCTGAGCCTCGACGGCACTGGCCTCGCGCTGAACCTCAACGCCATCGCCAATCAGGGCGGCAGTATGCCGGGCAGCAGTTCGCGCATCGAAGCCATCGAGCGCATCGACATCACCGGCAGCGGCGACAACACCCTGACCATCGGCCTGAACGACGTGCTCGACATGACCGGCATGAACCTGATCAACAGCAGCACCCAGACTGCCTTGGGCTGGAGCAACGGCAGCTACAATTTTGCCGCAAACGAGGGCCGCCACCAACTGATCATCGACGGTAATAGCGGGGACATTGCCAACTTAAATGGCGGTACCTGGAGAACCATGGGCACAGTCAGCCATAACGGCACCGGCTATACCGTGTATAACAGCAACTATACCTTTTACAACAATACCGGAGGCTTAGCGCAAGTCCTGGTGGCAAATGCCGTCACCCACAACATATTAGCCGACACCGTCGCGCCCACCGTCAGCAGCGTTGCGATCAGCTCCGCTACCGGCATTCAAAACAACAGCCTCAGTGCCGGCGATGTAATCAGCATCACCGTTACGATGAGCGAGGCCACCTTCGTCACCGGCGTTCCCCAATTGGCGCTCGACATCGGCGGCAGCACAGTGCTGGCCAGCTATGCCTCCGGTTCCGGCACCAATGCGCTGGTGTTCAGCTACACCATCCAGACCGGACAAACCGACGCTAACGGCATCAGCATCGACGCTAACAGTTTGACCCTGAACGGCGGCGGTTTGGCCGACGTCGCCGGCAACTTGGCCGTGCTCAGCCATACGGCAGTCGCCGGTAACGCCAGTTACCTCGTCGACGCCATCGTCCCCATTGTCAACAGCGTTGCGATCAGCTCCGCCACCGGCGCCCAGAACAACATCCTCAATGCCGGGGACACGGTCAGCGTCACTGTCACGATGAGCGAAGCCACCACCGTTTCAGGCACCCCGCAAATCACCCTCAACATCGGCGGCACGCCCGTGCAGGCCAGCTATGCCTCCGGTTCCGGCACCAATGCGCTGGTGTTCAGCTACACCATCCAGGCCAACCAGACCGACGCCAACGGCATCAGCATCGACACTAACAGCCTGACGCTGAACGGCGGCAGTTTGACCGACGCCGCCGGCAACCACGCGTTGCTCAGCCATACGTCAGTCGCCGACAACAGCAGTTATCGGGTCGACACCACCGCCCCGATTGTCAGCGGCATCGTAATCGACGCCACCCCCAGCGGCCAGAACAATATGCTCAATGCCGGGGATACGGTCAACGTTACCGTCACCATGAGCGAAGCCATCCACGTCACCGGTAGCCCGACCATTACCCTCGACATCGGCGGCAGCCCGGTGCAAGCCACTTATGTGTCCGGTTCCGACAGCTCCAACCTAGTGTTCAGTTACACCGTGCAAGCCGGACAAACCGATACTAACGGCATCGGCGTCCCCATCAACAGCCTGACCTTGAACGGCGGCAGCTTGACCGACGCCGCCGGCAATCCGGCAGCGCTCGGCCATGCCGCGTACTGGGTCGACACCAGCGCCCCGACCGTCAGCAGCGTTGCGATCACCTCCGCCACCGGCATCCAGGACCACCTCCTCAATGCCGGGGACACGGTCAACGTTACCGTCACCATGAGCGAAAACACCCACGTCGAGGGCAGCCCGACGCTGACCCTCGACATCGGCGGCAACCTGGTGCAGGCCACTTATGTGTCAGGTTCCGACAGCAAGGAGCTGGTGTTCAGCTACACCATCCAGGCCAACCAGACCGACATCAACGGCATCGCCATCGACGCTAACAGCCTGACGCTGAACGGCGGCAGCTTGACCGATGCGGCCCAAAACCACGCACTGCTCAGCCATACGTTAGTCGCCGACAACAGCAGTTATCGGGTCGATACCACCGCCCCGGTCATCAGCAGCCTTGCGATCAATGCCACCCCCAGCGGCCAGAACAATATGCTCAATGCCGGGGATACGGTCACCGTCACCGTCACCATGAGCGAAACCACCCACGTCACCGGTAGCCCGACCATTACCCTCGACATCGGCGGCAGCCCGGTGCAAGCCACTTATGTGTCCGGTTCCGACAGCTCCAACCTAGTGTTCAGTTACACCGTGCAAGCCGGACAAACCGATACCAAGGGCATCGGCATTGTCGCCAACAGCCTGACCTTGAACGGCGGCCACTTGACCGACGCCGCCGGCAATCCGGCGGTGCTCGGCCATGACGCGTACTGGGTCGACACCAGCGCCCCGACCGTCAGCAGCGTTGCGATCACCTCCGCGAACGGCATCCAGGGCAACCTCCTCAATGCCGGGGACACGGTCAACGTTACCGTCACCATGAGCGAAAACACCCACGTCGAGGGCAGCCCGACCATTACCCTCGACATCGGCGGCAACCCGGTGCAGGCCACTTATGTGTCAGGTTCCAACAGCAAGGAGCTGGTGTTCAGTTACACCATCCAGGCCAACCAGACCGACATCAACGGCATCGCCATCGACGCTAACAGTTTGACCCTGAACGGCGGCAGCTTGACCGATGCGGCCGAAAACCAAGCGCTGCTCAGCCATGCCGCGGTTACCGACAACAGCAGTTATCGGGTCGACACCACCGCCCCGATTGTCAGCGGCATCGTAATCGACGCCACCCCCAGCGGCCAGAACAATATGCTCAATGCCGGGGATACGGTCACCGTCACCGTCACCATGAGCGAAACCACCCACGTCGAGGGTAGCCCGACCATTACCCTCGACATCGGCGGCAGCCAGGTGCAAGCCACTTATGTGCCAGGTCCCGACAGCGCGGAGCTGGTGTTCAGTTACATCGCACAAGCCGGACAAACCGATACCAAGGGCATCGGCATTGTCGCCAACAGCCTGACCTTGAACGGCGGCAGCTTGACCGACGCCGCCGGCAATCCGGCGGTGCTCGGCCATGACGCGTACTGGGTCGACACCAGCGCCCCGACCGTCAGCAGCGTCGCGATCACCTCCGCGGACGGCATCCAGGGCAACCTCCTCAATGCCGGGGACACGGTCAACATTACCGTCACCATGAGCGAAAACACCCACGTCGAGGGCAGCCCGACCATTACCCTCGACATCGGCGGCAACCCGGTGCAGGCCACTTATGTGTCAGGTTCCAACAGCAAGGAGCTGGTGTTCAGTTACACCATCCTGGCGGGTCAATACGATATTAACGGCATCGCCATCCCCGCCAACAGCCTGACCTTGAACGGCGGCAGCTTGGCCGATGCCGCCGGCAATCCGGCGACTCCGGAGACGCTCATCCATGGGGCAGTCGCCGACAACAACAACTACCTCGTCAACATAGACATCGACCTGTCCACCATCCCTGCCAGCAACGGCGGCTTCGTAATTAACGACCAGAATGCCTACGATTATAGCGGCTGGAGTGTTGCCGGCGCCGGGGATGTCAACGGCGACGGCTTGGACGACCTGATCGTCGGAGCCTGGGGTAGCGCTACCGCTGCCGGAACCAATGCCGGACGCAGCTATGTGGTGTTCGGCAAAACCGACAACTCCGCCATCAACTTGTCCGACATCGCGAACGGCACCGGCGGTTTCGTGATCAACGGCCAGTCTGCCGGCGACTTTAGTGGTATCAGTGTTGCCGGTGCAGGGGATGTCAACGGCGACGGCTTAGCCGACCTGATCGTCGGGGCATACGGTAGCGACTCCGCCACTACCATTGATACCGGACGCAGCTATGTCGTGTTCGGCAAGACCGACAGCTCTGCCATTAACTTGTCCACGGTGGCGGCCGGACTCGGCGGCGGCTTCGCGATCAACGACCAGGGCGCGAACGACTACAGCGGCGTCAGTGTTTCCGGGGCCGGCGACGTCAACGGCGACGGTCTAGCCGACCTGATCGTCGGAGCGTACCAAAGCGACCCTGCCTCAGGCGTCGATGCCGGGCGCAGCTATGTGGTGTTCGGCAAGACCGGCACCGCTGCCATCGACTTATCCACCGTAGGGAGCGGCACTAGCGGTTTTGTGATCAACGGCCAATCTGCCGGGGACGCCAGCGGCTACAGCGTTTCCGGGGCCGGAGACGTCAATGGCGACGGCTTGGCCGACCTGATCGTCGGGGCATTTCTTGGCGATCCTGCCTCCCTCAACCAAGCCGGACGCAGCTATGTGGTGTTCGGCCAGACCGATAACACTGCCATCGACCTGTCCGCGGTCGCGTCAGGGACGGGCGGTTTCGTGATCAACGGCCAGGGTGCAGGAGACTCCAGCGGTCTCAGTGTTGCCGGTGTCGGCGATGTCAACGGCGACGGCTTGGCCGACCTGATCGTTGGAGCCTCCGGTAGCGATCCGGCCTCCGGCCTTGATGCCGGACGCAGCTATGTGGTGTTCGGCAAGACCGGCACCGCTGCCATCGACCTGTCTGCGGTGGCGAACGGCACTGGTGGCGGCTTCGCGATCAACGGCCAAGGTGCCGGTGACGCCAGCGGCTTCCGTGTTGCCGGTGCCGGCGACATCAACGGCGACGGCTTGGCCGACCTGATCGTCGGGGCATGGTACAGTGATCCTGCCTCCGGCATTGATGCGGGACGCAGCTATGTAGTATTCGGCAAGACCGACAACTCCGCTATCGACCTGTCCGCGGTGGCGCTGGGCAACGGCGGCTTCGCGATCAACGGCCAGAGTGCGGGCGACCACAGCGGTATCAGTGTGGCCGCCGCCGGCGATGTCAACGGCGACGGCCTGGCCGACCTGATTATCGGGGCGTACGGCAGTTCTTCCTCAGCGGGACGCAGCTATGTGATCTTCGGCGCGACCGATGGCGCGTTTTCGCAAACCGCCGTGGACCAACTCGGCACTAGCGGCGATGACGCCATGACCGGCACCATCGCCGCCGAAACCCTGGTTGGCGGCGCCGGTAACGACACGCTGACCGGAGGCGGTGGTGCCGATGTGCTGTATGGCGGTGCCGGGGATGACCGCATCGTCGTCAACGCCGACAACGTCGTAGCGCTGAGCGCCAACTTCGGCTTAGCTGGCAACACCAGCCGACTGGCCCGGATCGACGGCGGCACCGGCCTGGATACGCTGAGCCTGCACGGCGAAGGTATCTCGTTGAACCTCAGCGCCATCACCAACCAGGGCGGCAGTACGCCCGGCAGCAGTTCCCGCATCGAATCCATCGAACGCATCGACCTGACCGGCAGCGGCGACAACACGCTGACGCTGGGCTTGAAGGATGTGCTGGACATGGCCGGCATGAACCTGATCAACAGCGACACCCTGGGCTGGAGCAACGGCACTTACAGCTTTGCCGCCAACGAAGGCCGCCACCAACTGATCATCGACGGCGATGCCGGGGATATCGCCACCGTCAACGGCACAACCTGGACCAACATGGGGACAGTATCCCATAACGCCGCGTTCTACACGGTCTACAACAGCGACAACGCCCTCGCGCAAGTATTGGTGGCGAATGCCGTCACCCACAAGGTGTCCACTGACATCGAGCTGTCCGATATCGCGGCCGGCATCGGCGGCTTCGTAATTAACGGCGAGTCTGCCGGTGACAACAGCGGTTACAGTGTTGCCAGCGCCGGGGACGTCAACGGCGACGGCTTGGACGACCTGATCGTTGGGGCCTATCGTAGCGATCCTGCCGCCGGCATCGATGCAGGGCGCAGCTATGTGGTGTTCGGTAAAACGACAACCACCGCTATCGACCTATCCGCCATCGCAGCCGGCAACGGCGGCTTTGTAATCAACGGCCAGAGTACAGAGGACTATAGCGGCCTTAGTGTTAACACCATCGGGGACATCAACGGCGACGGCTTGGCCGACCTGATTGTCGGAGCTAACGGCAGCGCTCCCGCCGGCGTCAGCGATGCCGGGCGCAGCTATGTGGTATTCGGCAAGACCGGCACCGCCGCCATCAACCTGTCCGACATCGCGAACGGACTCGGCGGCGGCTTCGTGCTCAACGGCCAGGCTCAGAGCGACTACAGCGGCATCAGCGTTGCCGGGGCCGGAGATGTCAATGGCGACGGCCGGGCCGACCTGATCGTCGGGGCCTATGGCAGCGACCCTGCGGGCAACATCGATGCCGGGCGCAGCTATGTGGTGTTCGGCAAGACCGGCACCGCGGCCATCGACTTATCCACCGTAGGAAGCGGCACTGGCGGTTTCATAATCAACGGCCAAGCTGCCGGGGACTCCAGCGGCTACAGTGTGGCCGGGGCCGGGGATGTTAATGGCGACGGTTTGGCCGACCTGATCGTGGGAGCCTTTAACAGCAATACTGCCGCCGGCAGCGCTGCCGGGCGCAGCTATGTGGTGTTCGGCAAGGCCGACAATTCGGCCATCGACCTGTCCGCCGTCGCGGCTGGGACGGGCGGCTTCGTGATCAACGCTCAGAATGCGGGGGACAACAGCGGTCTCAGTGTGGCCGGCGCCGGGGACGTCAACGGCGACGGCCTCGCCGACCTGATCGTCGGGTCGCTGTACGGCGACCCGACCGCCGGCGTCGATGCCGGGCGCAGCTATGTGGTGTTCGGCAAGACCGGCACCGCGGCCGTCGATCTGTCCGCAGTCGCGGCTGGGACGGGCGGCTTCGTCATCAACGGCCAGAATGCCGGTGACAACAGCGGCATCCGTGTGGCCCGTGCCGGCGACATCAATGGCGACGGCCTCGCCGACCTGATCGTCGGAGCCTATAATAGCGATCCCGCCGCTGGCGCCAATGCCGGGCGCAGTTATGTGGTGTACGGCAAGGCCGACCACACGGCCATCGACCTGTCGGCGGTGGCCGCCAATATCGGCGGCTTCGCGATCAACGGCCAGGGTGCGGGCGACCACAGCAGCATCAGCGTGGCCGCCGCCGGCGACATCAACGGCGACGGTCTGGCCGACCTGACCGTTGGGGCATTTTTTAGCGACCCTGCCGCCGGCGCCGATGCCGGACGCAGTTATGTGATCTTCGGCTCAACCACGGGAGCATTTGCACAAACCGCCGTGGGCCAGCTCGGCACCAGCGGCGACAATATATTGACCGGCACCGGCGCGGCCGAAACCCTGGTCGGCGGCGCCGGTAACGATACCTTGATCGGAGGCGGCGGCGCCGATGTGCTGTATGGAGGCGCCGGGGACGACCGCCTCGTCGTCAACGCCGACAACATTGCCGCGCTGAGCGCCAACCTCGGCGTCGGCGGCAATACCGGGCAGCTGGCCCGCATCGACGGCGGCAGCGGCCTGGATACGTTGAGCCTGGACGGCGCAGCCATCTCGCTGAACCTCTCTGCCATCGCCAATCAGGGCGGCGGCACGCCCGGCAGCAGTTCGCGCCTCGAGTCCATTGAGCGCATCGACCTGTCCGGCAGCGGCAATAACTCGCTGACCCTGGGCTTGAACGATGTGCAGGATATGGCCGGCATGAACCTGATTAACAGCAGCACACTAGGCTGGAAGAACGGCACTTACAGCTTTACCGCCAACGAAGTCCGCCACCAACTGATTATCGACGGCAATGTCGGGGATGTCGCCACCGTCAATAGCGGCGTCTGGGCCAACATGGGCACGGTGACCTATAACGACACCACGACTTACACGGTCTACAACAGCGATAGCGGCCTCGCCCAGTTACTGGTGGCCGATGCCGTCACCCGCCATATGCCGTCTTCCATCAACCTGTCCGCCATTGCCGCCGGTGTCGGCGGCTACGTCATCAACGGCGCGACTGCCGGCGACCTCAGCGGCTACAGCGTGGCCGGTGTCGGGGACGTCAATGGCGATGGCTTGGACGACCTGCTTGTCGGCGCCCCTAATAGCAGCGGACACAGCTATGTCATATTCGGCAAGACCGGCAGCAGCGCTGCCATCAACCTGACCGACATCGCGAACGGCAACGGCGGCTTCATCATCAACGGACAGAGTGTCTTTAGTGTTAACGCCGTCGGGGACATCAACGGCGACGGCTTGGCCGACCTGATTGTCGGTGCGCACGCCGGCGACCCCGCCGGCGTCAGCGATGCAGGGCTCAGCTATGTGGTATTCGGCAAGACCGGCACCGCCGCCATCAACCTGTCCGACATCGCGAACGGACTCGGCGGCGGCTTCGTGCTCAACGGCCAGGCTCAGAGCGACTACAGCGGCATCAGCGTTGCCGGGGCCGGAGATGTCAATGGCGACGGCCGGGCCGACCTGATCGTCGGGGCCTATGGCAGCGACCCTGCGGGCAACATCGATGCCGGGCGCAGCTATGTGGTGTTCGGCAAGACCGGCACCGCGGCCATCGACTTATCCACCGTAGGAAGCGGCACTGGCGGTTTCATAATCAACGGCCAAGCTGCCGGGGACTCCAGCGGCTACAGTGTGGCCGGGGCCGGGGATGTTAATGGCGACGGTTTGGCCGACCTGATCGTGGGAGCCTTTAACAGCAATACTGCCGCCGGCAGCGCTACCGGACGTAGCTATGTGGTGTTCGGCAAGGCCGACAATTCGGCCATCGACCTGTCCGCTGTGGCATCAGGTAACGGCGGCTTCATGATCAACGGTCAGAATGCGGGAGATAACAGCGGTCTCAGTGTGGCAGGAGCCGGGGACGTCAACGGCGACGGCCTGGCCGACCTGATCGTCGGGTCGCTGTACGGCGACCCTGCCGCCGGTATCGATGCCGGGCGCAGCTATGTGGTGTTCGGCAAGACCGGCACCGCGGCCGTCGATCTGTCTGCCGTCGCTTCAGGAACGGGCGGCTTCTTGATCAACGGTCAGGCCGCAGGTGACAACAGCGGCATCCGTGTGGCCAGTGCCGGGGACATCAACGGCGACGGTCTAGCCGATCTGATCGTCGGGGCTTATAACAGCGATCCCGCCGCCGGCATCGATGCCGGGCGCAGCTATGTGGTGTTCGGCAAGGCCGACAACTCGGCCATCGACCTGTCCGCAGTGGCGGCCAATATCGGCGGCTTTGTAATCAACGGCCAGGGTGAAGGTGACCACAGCGGTATCAGTGTGGCCGCCGCCGGCGATATCAACGGCGACGGTCTGGCCGACTTGACCGTCGGAGCATTTTTTAGCGACCCGGCCGCCGGCGCCGATGCCGGACGCAGCTATGTGATCTTCGGCTCAACCACGGGAGCGTTTGCACAAACCGCCGTAGACCAGCTCGGCACCAGCGGCGCTGATATCCTGGCCGGAACTGCCGCCACCGAAACCCTGGTCGGCGGCGCCGGTAACGACACCCTGACCGGCAACGGCGGCGCCGATGTGCTCTACGGCGGTGCCGGCGATGACCTGATCGTCGTCAACGCCGACAACGTCACCGCTTTAAGCGCCAACTTCGGCGCCGGCGGCAACACCAGCCAGCTGGCCCGGATCGATGGCGGCACCGGCCTGGATACGCTACGCCTCGACGGCGCTAACATCGCGCTGAATCTCAGCGCGATCGCCAACCAAGGCGGCAGTACGCCCGGCAGTAGTTCGCGCCTTGAATCGATCGAACGCATCGACTTGACCGGCAGCGGCAATAATACGCTGACCCTGGGCTTGAAGGATGTGCAGGACATGGCCGGCATGAACCTGATCAACAGCAGCACCCAGGGCTGGAGCAACGACACTTACAGTTTTGCCGCCAGCGAAGGCCGCCACCAACTGATCATCGACGGCAATGCCGGCGATGTCGCTACTATCAATAGCGGCTTCTGGGCCAACATGGGCACGGTGACCCATAACGCCATGACTTACACGGTCTACAACAGCGACACCGGACTCGCGCAGTTACTGGTGGCGAATACCGTCACCCACAAAGTATCCACTGACATCAACCTTTCCTCCATCGCAAACAATATCGGCGGCTTCGTGATCGACGGCGAACATGCAAATGAACATAGCGGCTACAGCGTGGCCAGTGCGGGGGACGTCAACGGCGACGGTTTGGACGACCTGATTGTCGGGGCATTTTATGGCAGTCCTGCCGGCCTACCGCAAGCAGGACGCAGCTATGTGGTGTTCGGCAAGACCGGCACCACCGCGGCGATCAACCTGACCGACATCGCGAACGGCACCGGCGGTTTCGTGATCAACGGCCAATCTGCCGGTGACTTAAGCGGCGTCCGCGTTGCTTCCGCCGGCGACATCAACGGCGACGGCCTCGCCGACCTGATTGTCGGGGCACAGTACAGCGATCCTGCCAGCGGCATTGATGCCGGACGCAGCTATGTGGTGTACGGCAAAGCCGACACCGGCGCGATCGACCTGTCCGCAGTGGCGATGGGTACTGGCGGCTTCGTGCTCAACGGCCAAAATGCGAGTGACACCAGCGGCTATAGTGTCGCCTCTGCCGGGGACGTCAATGGCGACGGCTTGGCCGACCTGATCGTCGGGGCGCCTGGCGCCGGCCTCTCTGCCGGACGCAGCTATGTGGTGTTCGGCAAGACCGACAACTCGACCATTGACCTGTCCGCCGTCGCGACAGGAACGGGCGGCTTCGCGATCAACGGCCAGACTGCTAATGACTACAGCAGTTGGAGTGTGGCCGGCGCCGGGGACGTTAACGGCGACGGCTTGGCCGACCTGATCGTCGGGGCATTTTATAGCGACCCTGCCACCGGCATTGATGCTGGGCGTAGCTATGTAGTATTCGGCAAGACCGGTTCCGCCGCCATCGACCTGAACTCGATTGCAGCCGGCAACGGCGGCGGCTTCGTGCTCAACGGCCAGTCTGCCGGTGACTTTAGCGGCGCCAGCGTTGCCGGGGCCGGAGACGTCAACGGCGACGGCCTCGCCGACCTGATCATCGGGGCGACAAGCGCCTCTGCCTATGCCGGACGCAGCTATGTGGTGTTCGGCAAGACCGGCTCCACGGCCATCAACCTGTCCGCCGTGGCGGCGGGCACCGGCGGCTTCGTGATCAACGGCCAAGGTGCCGGCGACTACAGCGGCTACACTGTTGCCACCGCCGGGGACATCAACGGCGACGGCTTGGCCGACCTGATCGTCGGAGCGATATACAGCGACCCTGCCACCGGCATCGATGCGGGGCGCAGCTATGTGGTGTACGGCAAGGCCGGCACCAGCGCCATCGACCTGTCTGCGGTGGCGCTGGGCAACGGCGGCTTCGTGATCAACGGCCAGAATGCAGGAGACAACAGTGGCTACAGTGTGGCCGCCGCCGGCGATATCAACGGCGACGGCCTAGCCGACCTGATTGTCGGCGCGCAAAGCGCCCTCGCCTATGCCGGACGCAGCTATGTGATCTTCGGCTCGACCGACGGCGCGTTTTCGCAAACTGCCGTGGACCAGCTCGGCACCAGCGGCGCCGATACCCTGACCGGCACCAGCGCCGACGAAACCTTGGTCGGCGGCACCGGTAACGACATCCTAACCGGAGCCGGCGGTGCCGATGTGCTATATGGCGGCGCCGGGGATGACCGCCTCGTCGTCAACGCCGACAATGTCGTTGCGCTGAGCAGCAACACCGGGCAACTGGCCCGAATCGACGGCGGCACCGGCCTGGATACGCTGAGCCTGGACGGCGCCGCTATCTCGCTGAACCTCAGCGCCATCGCCAACCAGGGCGGCAGCACGCCGGGCAGCGCCTCGCGCATCGAGTCCATCGAACGCATCGACCTGACCGGCAGCGGCAACAACACGCTAACGCTAAGTTTGAGCGATGTACTGGACATGTCGGGGTTCAATAACTTTAACAATGCCAATGGCTGGGCCGATGGCACCTATAACCTTGCCGCAGGCGGGGCGAACGGTATTAATCCTGAGCAACGCCATCAAGTGGTTATCGACGGCAATGCGGGGGATGCGGTCACGTCCAGCGGATGGGGCGCTTCGGTAGGGACAGTGACTAATAACGGCCATACGTACGATGTCTATAATCAAGGTAATTATGCGCAGCTGTTGATCGATGCCAGCATTACCCAAACGGTGATATAAAGCCGCGGGCTATAGGTAACTGTTCGGCAAAACACATGAAACCGTTCGAGGGGAATCTAAAGTTTTTTTGGTCCCCTCCTCCAAACCTAATCATGCCGGACAATTCTGTCCGGCATTTTACGAGCTAGTGTAAATCCTCTTCCGGCTGACTTATCCCGGCAGGAAAAGGAACTCTGTTCATCACTCTGAATAAATTCATTTCGATCCCATCAGTTAGATTATAAAGCGGTGTTGGCTCATTGATTCCGGGAAATAGAAAGTGCGGAGTGATATAGAGTCCTGAGTTAGTAAAGCGACATTTACTCCTTCTCCCTGAGGGAGACGATTGGGATGAGGGGATATAAATAAGCATTTTTCCTTATCTTAGAATCCCCTCACCCAACCCTCTCCCCAATAATGTTCGGCACGAAATTTGGTGGCAAAATGAAATTCAGTCAGCTCGTCCCAAGGAGGTTATTATGAACATTCCGAAACCCTTAAAAACAGAGCTCCCTGTTCAAGGGTTTAAATACCTGGAACTGCTGGGCACTCTATTAACTGATTTACACGAGGCCGGAGCCCAGCGCGACCGCGCAGGAAACCGCGAACTTTTTTACGACCAGTATGCCCTCTTGTTCCTCTTGTACTATTACAACCCGATCATTAGCAGCCTGCGCGGACTGCAACGCCTAACCGACTTGAACAAAGTGCGTCATTTGGGCATTCACCGCACCTCTTTGGGCTCACTGAGCGAAGCGCAACAAGTGTTCGACGCGGCGTTACTGGAAAAGGTCATTGCGGAACTGGCCGGCCGCCTGCCGACGCAGAAGCCCAAGCCTAGTCAGGTGGCGCTACTACCTCTGGTAGCTGTGGACGGTAGCCTGTTGCCGGCGCTGCCTCGCATGGCTTGGGCGCTGTGGCAAGACGAGAGGCATCGGGCAGCCAAATTGCATGTGGCTTTCTCTGTCTTTAAGAGCAACCCCATTGCTGTGAGCGTGACTGCTGGTACGGGTTCGGAACGAGCTGAATTACGACGCTTCATCCAAGCGGGAGGCTTTTACGTGTTTGACCGGGGGTATACGGACTATGCGCTATTCCAGGAGTTGCATGACTATCCGTGTAGCTTCGTCGGGCGAGTTCAGGAAAATGTCGCTTACGAGGTCAGTCAGGAACGGTCATTGACGGATGCCGACCGGGCAGCGGGCGCCGCAAGGGACGTGGAATTGCGGCGGCTAGGCACGCCGCATCATTCTAAGCTATTGCCGCAACCGTTCCGCCTGATCTGGGTAGCAACGGGTAAACGCCGGCTCGACGGCACCGAAGAACACTTGATACTGGTGACCAACCGCCTGGATTTGACAGCCGAGTTAATTACCGTGGCCTACCGTTATCGCTGGAGCGTGGAATTGTTTTTTCGTTGGTTGAAATGCGTATTGGGCTGCCGCCATTTGCTCTGCCAATCGGAAAATGGCGTCACCTTCCAAGTCTATAGCGCCATTATTGCCGGCCTTCTGCTGAGCCTTTGGATTGGACGTTCACCCAATAAGGCTACCTATGAAATGGTATGCCATTACCTGAGCGGCTGGGCTACCGAGGAAGAGTTGTTCGGCTATTTGGAACGATCGCGGCTAACCGTCGCAACAGGCAAAAAATGAGCCGAACACGATTGCCCTCTCCCGCTGGAGAGGGCTTTGTGTGTCTCTTTACTAACTTCTTGATCTATATATTATTCAATAAACTAGCGGCTATATGATGGATTCGATATTGGTTCACATCGATGAAAAATACGATAAATACCGGGCTCAAAAATATCAGGCAAATTGAATTTAACACGGCGCTTTTAACTCCCCGCGAATAGAACCAATGAATTAAATACCCAGCTATGGTAGAATTGGCTTTGTTTTTGCCCCGATAGCTCAGCAGGATAGAGCGGTCCCCTCCTAAGGGACAGGCCGGTGGTTCAAATCCGCCTCGGGGCACCACTTATATCAACGACTTACAAAAATTTTGCACACGCTTACCGGCGCTAACAAACTTCGCTTAACGCCATCTCTATCAAAACGTCCCTATTACCCAATCAGCTCGACCATTTTTCTTTGGCGCGTTTTTATTTAACCCCCTATACCCTTTTCACCAAGCTGTAAGACCTTTGTCGACAGCAACCTTTTATTGAGACTCTAACTAATATGCCATTTACCACTCTCGGTTTATCCGATCCATTGTTGCGCGCCATTGCCGATGCCGGCTATACCACGCCCTCCCCTATTCAATCGCAAGCTATTCCTGCCGTTTTAGGCGGCCATGATGTCCTGGCGGCGGCACAAACAGGAACAGGTAAAACAGCAGGATTTACGTTGCCTATCCTGCATCGTTTATCGCAAAAAGCTTATAGCAGTAACCGTCCGGTAAGGGTATTGATCCTGACGCCGACCAGGGAGCTTGCGGCGCAAATAGGCGAATCGGTAAACAAGTACGGGACTCACTTGCATCCCCGTTTGAAATCCGAAGTTGTTTTCGGCGGGGTGAAAATCAATCCGCAGATGATGAAATTAAGAGGCGGCGTCGATATATTGGTCGCCACGCCTGGACGATTGCTGGATTTGGTTAATCAGAATGCAGTAAAACTCGATCAAGTAGAAACGCTGATACTCGATGAAGCCGACCGTATGCTGGATATGGGATTTATCCGGGATATTCGTAAAATTATCGCCTTGCTGCCGAGAAAACGCCAAAACCTGCTGTTTTCGGCGACCTTTTCGGAAGATATACGTAAGCTGACCACCGGGCTATTGGTTAATCCGGTAAAAATCGAAGTCGCCCCACGTAACACAGCGGCGGAACTGGTCGAGCAAATCGCTTATCTGGTTAATAAAGCCAATAAAACCGAACTGCTTTGTCATTTGATCAAGGAAAATAATTGGCAGCAGGTTTTGGTGTTCACTACCACTAAGCATGGCGCTAATCGGCTCACCGAAAAACTCAACAAGGTTGATGTTAAGGCTGCGGCCATTCACGGCAACAAAAGCCAGGGCGCCAGGACCAGTGCCTTGGCGGGGTTTAAAGCCGGTGAAATCAGGGTATTGGTAGCGACCGATGTGGCGGCGCGCGGCATCGATATTAGCCTGTTGCCGCATGTAGTCAATTTTGAATTGCCCAGGGCAGCGGAAGATTATGTCCATAGAATCGGCCGCACAGGACGGGCTGGCGAGGAAGGTCAAGCTATCTCGTTAGTATCGCATGACGAATACAATGCCCTGCGCTTGGTAGAAAGGTTGATCAAAAAAGAGATTAAACGCGAACAGATTGCCGGTTTTGAAGCCTCCGCGGTGGCTCCGCCGATGCCGCCGGAGCCGCCACGCGGGCCGCGTCCCAGCAGGAACTCGAATCAAGCTCGCAAGCCCGGCGCTAACCAAGGCGCAAGAAATAGGCCTAAAGCAAAAAGCGCTTAGATTTTCAGGTCGGGTTTTATGGTTCTCCAGGCTCTTAGGTTGTGGAAGTATTGGTTTTAGAATAAAGCCAAAGAATTCACCACGAAGTTTTTAATATGCCCGTGTTAGACCTTCCAGGTTTTAAAAACCTGGAAGGTCTGTTTCTCGTCTGACATTAGGTAAGTATTTGTGGAATGACGACATCCCACAGATACTTGTGTGTAACGATGAGCGTTCTCAGGTTGACGTGTATTAGGTTGCGCTAAGCCAACGCTTCATCCCCATTGGGACTTACGGACATTGAAATTACGTCCTTTTATTTTGCCGTTTCTCAAGCACGCCAAGGCTTTATCCACGCTGTCACGCTTGATAGCTACGTAAGCATGGGCATCAAAAATATCGATTTTTCCCACTTCACTGCCGGCAATCCCGGCATCGCCGGTTAAAGCACCTAGTATATCGCCGGGACGCACTTTATTTTTGCGCCCGCCGTCTATCCACAAGGTCACCATCGGCGGCTCGAAGCGTTGCTCATGGCCCATCTGAAAAGGAGCTACTTCATCCCATTTGGCGGGAATGGCTTGATATTCTTCAATCGCTTTAACCCGATTCAATTCCTTGTCCGTACATAAGCTTAACGCCAGGCCTTTTTTTCCGGCCCGACCGGTACGGCCGATCCGGTGTACGTAAATCTCAGCATCCCACGGCAATTCATAGTTAATCACCGCCTGCATATCCTTAATATCGAGGCCCCGCGCAGCCACATCGGTTGCCACCAAAACCGAACAGCTCTTGTTGGCAAAACGCACCAATATCTGATCCCGATGTTTTTGCTCCAGATCGCCATGCAACGCTTGCACCGAAAATCCGCTGTTTTCAAGCGAACTCGCTACGTCCTGACAATCCCTCTTGGTGTTGCAAAAGACTACGGTTGATTCGGGCCGATAGTAAGACAGAAGATAGCCCAGTGCATTTATCTTTTTCGACTTTTCTACTTGGTAAAAATGCTGCTCAATATCGCTGTCGTGATGACTGGTTTCGATGCTGACAGAAACCGGCTTGAACTGGAATTTCTGACTCATCTCCCGGATAGGATCGGCATAAGTTGCAGAGAATAACAAGGTTTGCCGATGCGTCGGCGCATATGAGATCACGTCGGAAATAGCCTCTTCAAAGCCCATATCCAGCATCCGGTCGGCCTCGTCCAGCACCAATACCTTGAGATTACTCAAGCGTAAACTGCGTTTACGAAGATGCTCCTGCAATCGTCCCGGCGTACCGACCACCACATGAACGCCATGCTCCAGCGAAGCCAACTGCGGCCCGAACGGTACACCGCCACACAAGGTCAACACTTTAATATTTTGCGTAAACCGGGCTAATCGGCGAATCTCCTTGCAGACCTGGTCGGCCAGTTCCCGGGTTGGGCAAACTACCATGGCTTGAACCCTGAAACTGTTCAAATCCAGCTTGGATAACAAACCGATACCGAAAGCGGCGGTTTTGCCGCTGCCGGTTTTAGCCTGGGCAATCACATCCCTACCCTCAAGAATATGCGGCAGACTCTCTGCCTGAATGGGCGTTAAGTGGGTATATCCCAGGGATTCAATGTTTGCAAGCAGGGCGGGCTTTAAAGCTAGGGAGGAAAATTCAGTGGCGTTCACAAGGACTCTTTATATTGATGCGAATGAAGACGAAGCGCCGTCATTCAAATGGTAATGATGCCAGGTACTGGCTTTGATTAACTCACTACAAAGAACTGTTCGCGTCCTTCGTAGTGAGATTTGTTAAATTCGGTGCTTAGGAACATACATAAATTAATTTAAGCAATCACCATGAAGAACATGAAGACTTCCATCCTTCATGTTCTTCATGGTTAAAAATGAAACTTGCTCAAGTTATTCATGCGCGTTCCTTATATGAATGGAAGAGGCTGTTTATCTTACTTTTCCGAGACATTAATAAACCCATGCAATCCGCGCTTGGATTTAACCGCCAACCAGTCTTTCAATTGCTTTAACTCGTCCGTCTCTTCCAAATCGTCCAGGCTTTGTTTGTTTTTTAGCAAGCGAAATGCTGCTGACAGCACTTTATAGCGATCTCCGGTAATGCCGGCGCGTCTTAAGCCTACGGTGTTCAGCTTGTAATGCCGGGCGGGACGCCCGCCGATCAGCATAAACGGGATAACATCCATATTAAGACCGGTCGTACCTTGCACTATCGCATACGAACCGATCCGGCAAAACTGGTGCGCAACTACTGCGCCGCCGATGAATACATTATTACCGACCTGGACATGTCCGCCGATCGCGACATTATTGGCAAAGATGGTGTTATTGCCGACTGTGCAATCATGCGCGACATGGCTGTTGTTCATAAAGAAGCACCCCGAGCCGATGCGGGTTTCGGCATGTTCTTTAGAGGCGCGATGCGCAGTAAAGCCTTCTCTAAAAACGTTATTGTCGCCGCAGATAAGCCAGGAAACGGTTTCGGCTTTAAAACCGGTATCTTGCGGCAACCCGCCTAATACGGCGTGCGGATGTAAGATATTGCCGTCGCCCATTTTTACATGACTATGAACCACGGCATGAGCGCCTAGTTGGCAGTTGGCGCCCAATTGCGCGCCTGTCTCAATAACGGCAAAAGGCCCAACCGTAATATTGTCTCCCAGTATCACATCGGGGGCTATGTAAGCGGTCGGGTGAATATTTTGAGCCATTTTAGCTATCCTCTTGGATGATATTTTGAATGTAATTCTTTGAGTCTTTCGCGGGCGATATGGGTATAGATCTGCGTGGTCGATAAGTCGGAATGCCCCAACAATAACTGCACGACGCGTAAATCCGCGCCATGGTTTAACAAATGCGTGGCGAAAGCGTGTCTTAAGGTGTGCGGCGACAGCTCTTTGTCGATACCGGCTTTTTTTGCGTGGCGTTTGATAATATGCCAAAAAGCCTGCCTGGTCATATTCTCCGCCCGGTTGGTGACAAACAGATAATCGCACTGCCGCTCATGGAGAATGGTCTTTCTGGCTTGGCTCATGTAGCTCTCCAGCCAGCTCATGGCTTCCTCGCCGACCGGCACCAAGCGCTCTTTGTTGCCTTTGCCGATAATCCTGACTACGCCTTGCCGGAAGCTGATCTGTTCGAACTTTAAATTGACTAGTTCCGAAACTCTAAGCCCGGTGGCATACAGCATTTCCAGCATGGTCCTGTCCCTGAAGCCCAACGCATTGGTAACTTCAGGCGCATTAAGCAACAGTTCGACATCATGCTCGGATAGCGATCCGGGCAACGGCTTACCGATGTGGGGCGATTCTATTAATGCAGTTGGATCGATTTGTATGCTGTTTTCCCTGATGTAATAGCCGTAAAAACGGCGCAAACTGGACAGGATACGCGCAGAAGACCTGTTGCTTATGCGCTCTTTATAACGACTGGAAAGAAAGTCCGATATGGCCGCTCCATCCACTTCCAATATGGGCTTGTCTGCTAACCATTTAGCAAAAATCCTCAAATCGCTGCCATAAGCCGAAAGGGTATTTTCGCTTAAACCTTGCTCTACCCAGATTGCATCGAGAAATTGGTCGATTAAAACGCTTGCATTCATTTTTTATGGCTTGCTTCAAATTCCAGTAATTTGTGTTTTATTGCCATTAAGTCGCCGTCGGTCTGCCCGCAATAGCCGCCCATACCGGAAACGGAAACCACTCGGTGACAGGGAATAAATAACGCATATGGATTGTCTCTACATGCATTACCGACGGCTCGCGCCGATGAGCCTATTTTTTTAGCCAACGCAGAATAGGTGATAGTTTCGCCGAAAGGTATCTGGCAAAGAGCAGCCCAAACTTGATTTCTGTAGGGACTGCCTTGCTTTAACAATTTAATGCTAATAGGTTTATCGGGATTCTGCCAATACTGGTTTAATTCATGTTCGCAAGGCCGGTTAAGGCAAGCGTCCAATTCCCAGTCTGTTTTAATGATCACGCCCTGTTGGCTATGGATAACAAATTGCCCTGCCGGGGTCTGAAGTTTTACAACCTCCTCCACTTCCGAACAGTTTTCTACCCATTGAATCACAAACGGCATTAGATAGATCCTATACAATTTGTATTATTTAAAGCACTAAAATGATACTGCATAAAAAAAGGCAGCTCAAAGCTGCCTTTTTTATCTCGCGTAAAAACTTGATTAAAGTTTTTCTTTAATACGAGCTGCTTTACCGGTCAGGTCACGCAAATAATACAACTTGGCGCGACGTACGTCGCCGCGACGTTTAACATTGATTTCGCTAATCAGCGGACTATGAGTTTGAAAAACACGCTCAACACCGGTACCGTGGGAAATTTTTCTTACTGTGAAAGCTGAATTTAATCCGCGATTACGTTTCGCAATCACGATGCCTTCAAAAGCCTGAATTCTTTCACGATCGCCTTCTTTTACTTTAACCTGCACAACAACTGTGTCACCTGGACCAAAGTCAGGAATCTGTTTTAATTGTTCCGCTTCCAATTCATCAATAATATTGCTCATACCACACCTTAAATTTAAACCAACTCCACAATAAATTCTTTAAGCAGATTTTCCTGCTCTGCGCTCAAATTCTTTTTTTTCAATAAATCCGGTCGTCTCTGCCAAGTCCGACCCAACGCCTGCTTCATTCGCCAGCGCTCTATATCCGCATGATTGCCGCCTAGTAAAACTTCCGGCACCGGATATTCTTCAATCTGTTCCGGTCTAGTAAAGTGCGGACAATCCAGCAAACCATCACTGTGAGAATCCTGCTGAGCCGAATCCTCGTCACCGAGTACGCCCGGCAATAAACGCGTCACTGCATCGATCACTACCAGTGCAGCAAGTTCACCGCCACTGATAACGTAGTCTCCAATAGACCATTCCTCATCGCAATCCAACTCGACAAAGCGCTCATCAATGCCCTCGTAACGTCCCGCAACTAAGATTATCTGCGACACTTTACTGGCTTCTGCCAACAAAGCCTGAGTAATCGGCTTGCCTTGCGGGCTTAAATAAATCACTTTGCTAGTTTCAGCGTCCGCCTGCTTTGCTGCATTAACTGCATCATGCAAAGGCTGATACTTCATGACCATGCCAGGACCGCCGCCATAAGGGCGATCATCAACAGTTCTATGTCTGTCCAAGGTATAGTCCCGAGGATTCCATACCGACAAACCGACTATATTACGTTCAATTGCCCTGCCCGTTACACCGCAACTCGCAGCCGCTGTTACCATTTCAGGAAACAGTGTTATGACATCAAAACGCATGATGATAATTAAAACTCAGGATCCCAATCGACAACAATTTTGCCTTCATCAAGATCGACATTAATTATCGTCTGTCCCTGTAAAAACGGAATTACCCGCTCTCGTTCTCCCTGAACAATGATCACATCATTAGCGCCTGTTTCCAGCAAGCTATCAACCACGCCTAGCTGAACACCATCAATAGTCTCAACACGCAAACCAATCAGTTCGGACCAGTAATATTCGCCTTTAGCCGCTTTTGGTAACTGGTTTCGGGTTATAAAAACATCCCAACCCATCAATGCTGCGGCTTGATCCCTATCATCTATGCCAGCCAGTTGCGCGACTATCGTCTTACCTTGTAGCTGTCCGTCAACAACATTAACCGTTTTTGTCTCGCCGCCTTTTTTCAGCAGCCAAGGAGAATAAGTTAAAATATTTTCCCTCGGATCAGTAAAGGAAAATACCTTAACCCACCCTTTTACACCAAAAACGCCGGAAATCTTTCCGACACTTATATACTGTTGCTCTGACAACTCGGTTTATGCTGCCGCTTTTTGGGCGTCTTTAATCAACTTTGCAACGCGATCAGAAGGCTGTGCGCCGTTAGCTTTCCAATATTCGACACGATCACTGTCTAAACGCAATTTCTCTTCATTGCCACGCGCCAACGGGTTAAAAAAACCAACGCGTTCAATATAACGACCGTCACGACCGCTTCTGCTATCAGTTACAACAACGTGATAGAAAGGACGATTTTTCGCGCCACCTCTAGAAAGACGAATGGTTACCATCTAAGTTCCTCAAAAAAACATTTAGTCAAAATTTAATCGACTCATTTTACGCGATTTTCCATATAAGTAAAGAACAACGCACAAGCTATTAAATTCATTTACTTTAGAGACCGAGTAAGTAGTCATCAACACAGCAAGAAACTATCGTCTCATACCGCGTACATTATTTTTTATGCCTCGCATCATGTTCGCCATATTGCCTGATTTGAAGCGCTTCATCATTTTCTGCATCATCATAAACTGCTTCAGAATACGATTAACATCCGACAACTGTTGTCCGCAACCATCAGCAATACGCTTTTTCCTATTGCCTTTAATCAAATCGGGATAGCGCCTTTCTTTCATGGTCATGGAATTAATCACCGCAATCTGGCGCGATAATTCTTTGTCATTAACCTTGTCTTTCATTTCTTGGGGAATACTGCTCATGCCAGGCAATTTATCCAGCATGGAGCCGACGCCGCCCATATCATGCATTTGCTGCAATTGTTCGCGAAAATCTTCCAGATCGAAAGACTTACCTTTTTGCAGCTTTTTAACAAGTTTCTCGGCCTTTGCCTTATCGACTTTCTGCTCAATCTCTTCAATCAAACCCAGTACGTCGCCCATTCCCAAAATACGGGAAGCAATACGATCAGGATAGAAAGGCTCCAAAGCATCGGTTTTTTCGCCCATCCCGATAAACTTAATCGGCTTACCGGTAATGTGCCGTATAGACAACGCGGCACCGCCACGCGCATCGCCATCCGCTTTAGTCAGGATAACCCCGGTCAACGGCAAGGCATCATTAAAAGCTTTTGCAGTAATAGCGGCATCCTGTCCGGTCATACTGTCAACAACAAACAAGGTTTCGACAGGATTGATAGCCGCATGCAAGGCCTTAATCTCGCCCATCATCTCATCATCGACATGCAGACGGCCTGCGGTATCGACAATAATGACATCGAGAAATTTTTTCTTGGCCGCTTCAATCGCATTTTTTGCAATATCTACCGGATCTTGCGAGGCATCGCTTTCAAAAAAATCCAAAGAAAGATCGTTTGCCAGCATCTGCAACTGTTTAATAGCCGCAGGACGATAAACGTCAGCACTGACTACACCGACTTTTTTCTTTTGATTTTCTTTTAACCAGCGTCCTAGTTTTGCTACCGTCGTGGTTTTACCGGCCCCCTGCAAGCCTGCCATTAAGATAATAGCGGGCGGAACGGCGTTAAGATTCAGCTTTTCGTTGGCCTCGCCCATCACGGTAACCAGCTCGGTCTGAACCAGCTTGATCAGTGACTGGCCGGGCGAAAGACTGGACTGAACTTCCTGACCTAACGCACCTGTTTTAATACGTTCAATAAAGTCCGTAACCACCGGCAAAGCAACATCAGCTTCAAGCAAAGCCATGCGCACTTCACGCAGAGTTTCCTTGATATTGCTTTCAGTCAAGCGCCCCTGGCCCTTAATTTTTTTAAGCGTGCTACCTAATCGATCGGTTAAATTATCAAACATATCAGTATCTTTAATTAAATCTTTAAGAAAACCACTCACCAACACAAATGCGTTAGGACTATTTAGCGGGATATATTAACATAGCCATCAAGGCCTGTGCATTAAACTCGGGGGAATTTGGACACATTGAAGAATGCATTATACGGCAGCTAAATTCACCGATCCCCATATCCATACGCCGGCAGTGTTATCTCATCGATCATAAACCAATAAAATGACCTTAATGAACACCACACTCGCTACCCTTTCAATTTGCGCTTATCTGGCAAGCACTTTACTCATTGCCCGAGACACCCATCAAAACAAAAGGCACTGCACGCCGATTTATCTGGCATGGGCGGCAGTAAGTTCTCACATCTCATACATTGCTATCGCCTTCTTGCAAAACGACAGCTTTAACTTTAGTTTTATTAGCACAGCATCCCAGATTTCAGTCATTGTCGCCTTACTGCTGCTTATAGCGACACTCAGCAAACCCGTCGAGAAATTAGGTATCGTTATATTTCCCATTGCCGCCATTATGCTGACACTGGAACTGAACCTGCCCGAGAAACCACATCTGCTGCACACCCACAATTGGCAAATGAGCGTGCATATCTTAACCTCGATTATCGCGTTCAGCCTGCTCAACATCGCCGCTCTGCAAGCCGTCTTGCTCGCCATTCAAGACCAGCAACTTAAAAGCCATCCCCCCAAACGTTTCATTCAGTCATTACCGTCTTTACAAGCTATGGAGTCATTGTTGTTTCAGATGCTCGGCACAGGACTTTTTTTCCTGACCATTTCCCTGGTCAGCGGCTTTATTTTCATTGAAGATTTATTTGCCCAACATTTGGCTCACAAGACCGTGTTATCGATTATTGCCTGGATTATCTTTTCCAGCTTGCTGATAGGCCGATTGCGTTATGGATGGAGGGGGAAAACCGCAGTTCGCTGGACGTTAACAGGCTTTAGCTTGCTGCTGCTAGCCTACTTTGGCAGCAAACTAGTACTGGAGCTGATATTGAAAAGAGCCTAACAAAAAAAGAGCGACCTCATGTCGCTCTTTTATTTATCAATTGCTCTATGCGATTTTACCGATTCAAACCTACCGACTTATGCATATACATCAATATGCCCAGTACCCGCCACATTAGAAGCCGAATCGATAAGCTTTAAGGCCGCCTCCCCGTTAGCCTTTTCGATATCCTGACCTTTCTTAATTACAGCAACCGCCACATCTTGCATTGCCGTCTTCTCCTTCATAAGAGCCGTTGCCAATCCCGGCGCGTTTGAACCACCTACTGACCCTATCATAAACACCTCCAATATTTAAACTTCGTAGAATATTATCGTCCTGTTTGTATAATACTTTAATACTACTAATATAAACTGATCACTTAGTCAGTTTTTCAGAAAGTTATAAAATATATTTATTACATGCCAAAATCAGGACCGGACGCCGTTGAAGCCATCATCACAGCATTTGCTAATTTCAAATAGTCACATGCTTGCTATCCGCAATATTTTGCAGAATTCCGGTTCAATATATCTATATCTATGCTGAAAACTTCTGAAGACACACTGGACCCATCCGATTGGAATGCCTTTCGCTTACAAGGCCACAGGATGCTGGACGACATGATCGACTACCTTGAACATCTGCGCGACCGGCCGGTCTGGCAACCCATGCAGGAAGAAGTACGAAACTCATTTCGGCAAGCATTGGATGACGGTCCGCATGATCTCGAAAAAACCCATGAATTATTCATGAAAGATGTACTCCCCTATGCCCTAGGCAACGTCCATCCCGGTTTTATGGGCTGGGTTCATGGCGGCGGCACTCCGGTCGGCATGTTGGCGGAAATGTTGGCAGCCGGGCTGAACGCCAATCTTGGCGGACGCGACCAGGCGCCGATCGAAATCGAACACCAAGTTGTACAGTGGGTACGGAAATTATTTAATTTCCCGGAAACCGCCAGCGGCCTGTTTGTCACCGGAACTTCGATGGCCAACCTAATTGGCGTACTGATTGCCCGTACCGCACTGCTTAGCGACGAGGTACGCCATAAAGGACTGACTGCCGACAACCGGCAACTGGTTGCCTATACCTCGGCCGGCGCCCATGTCAGCATTGTCCAAGCCATGGATATTGCCGGCTTCGGTAGCGACGCATTGCGCATGATTCCTGTCGATCATCAGCACCAAATGGACATAGCGGCACTTGAACTTACGATTGCCGAGGACCGAAAAGCCGGCATGACGCCGTTTTTCATTGCCGGCACCGTGGGAACCGTCGGCGTCGGCGCTATCGACAATCTCCAGGCGATTGCCGAACTTTGCCAACGCGAACATATCTGGTTCCACGTCGATGGCGCTTACGGCGCATTGGCGATGCTGGCGCCTGAGATTGCGCCGCGCCTACAAGGCATCGAGCAAGCCGATTCCATTGCCTTCGATTTTCACAAATGGGGACAAGTCCCCTATGATGCAGGATTCATCCTGGTGCGGGACGGCAAACTGCATCAAAACACATTTGCCTCGCCCACTGCCTACCTGAAGCGGGAAGCCCGTGGCATGGCGGCCGGCTCGCCGTGGCCGTGCGACTTCGGCCCGGACTTGTCTCGCGGTTTTAGGGCGCTCAAAACCTGGTTCACGATAAAAGTTTACGGCGCGGAAAAGCTGGGACAAGTGGTTGCCAATACCTGCGCCTTGGCTCAACACATGAAACAACGCATTGAGGCCGAACCCAAGCTGGAACTGCTCGCGCCGGTAGCATTGAATATCGTCTGCTTCCGCTATCGCAGCGCCGATGCCAACCGGGTCAATGCCGATCTGGTGGTTGCGCTGCAAGAATCCGGCATCGCCGCCCCCTCGACAACAACCGTCAACGGACAACTAGCCATCCGGGCAGCCATCGTGAATCACCGAACCACGGTAAAAGATATAGATGCTTTGATTGATGCCGCACTTACGCTGGGCGAAATTGCCGCTAAAAACCCCAACCTTAGGAAAAATAATGCATACCAATGAATCTACCGCCCCGCTGATCGGCCTGGCGAAATTAATGCGAATGGCTTACTCCGATTGCGACCTTACTCCGCTGGGTACAGAGTTAATCGCACGCGCCGAAACCGATACCAGTGGCCATGCGCTGATGGATTTATCTACAATTCTGCAACTCCGGGGCAATCGGGACCTGGCCTTAAACATGCAAGCACAGGCCATCCAGAGCCAGCAAATATATTCCCCGCCAACAGCGGCCGGACAGGTTAATATCCGGTTGCTTGCGATTATGGGACCGGGCGACTTGATGGCGAACACGCCACTGGAATTCCTGCTGGAAAATTCCGATGTCGCCCTCGATATAGTCTATGTAACCGATGATTTGCCGCTACCGGCCGACCTGCCGGATCACGATGTGCTATTCGTAGCCGTCGCTCAATCCGACCGGAATATGCCGCTGTTAAAACAGATCGATGCCGCGATAGCGTCATGGCCGCGCCCGGTTCTGAACAGGCCGGACCGTATTGCGTTAATGTCGCGCACCGAAGCCTGCGCATTGCTGAAATCCGCTCCGGGAATAGAGATGCCGACCACGGTGCGTATAGCCCGGCAAACGCTGCAACAAGTCACCGAACAGAAATTATCAGTCAACGATATTCTTGCCGAAGGCGATTTTCCGGTCATTATCCGTCCGGTCGACTCTCACGCCGGGAAAGACTTGGACAAAATAGAAGATTCGAGCGCGCTGGCTAACTACCTACAAAACATGCCCAATGATGAGTTTTATATCTCCCGCTTTGTTGACTATCGCAAACAGGACGGCTTGTTCAGGAAATACCGCATCGTCTTGATCGCCGGCAAACCCTTTGTTTGCCATGTCGGCATATCCAAACACTGGATGATTCATTACCTGAACGCCGGCATGAACGAAAGCGCCGAAAAACGTGCCGAAGAAGAGCGCTTTATGCTCGATTTCGACAGCCAATTTGCCGTTAAACACACCGAAGCTTTCCGCGCTATCAAAGATCGGACCGGACTGGATTATCTGGGTATCGATTGCGGCGAAACCGCTGACGGTAAGCTGCTGATTTTCGAGATCGACAGCTGCATGATTGTTCATGCGATCGATCCGGTCGACCTCTTCCCCTACAAACAACCGCAAATGAACAAGGTATTTAGCGCTTTTCGCCAAATGTTGCTGGGCGCAATGCAACGCGGCTAACAGATGCTTTTAGATATTTGCCGCGTTACATTTAAACAAAACGGGATAGCGTACCCCATATTGTGAACAATCAATCTCAAGCGTGCGATGGCCTGCCGTCAACCGAACAACTCCTGGTTGCCGGCGGCGACGCGCGACTCACCCTGTCCAATGGCCGGAATAAATACGGCTGTCAGCCGTTCCCCGACTCTCAGCTATTGTCGTTCAGCTCGTCTACCGCATCTGTCATATCCACAGAAGGTTTCGATGTCGCCAACCGGATGCGCGACAAATTGCTGACGGCTATCGACACTGAATCGCATGAAGCCATTTATGCACGGGAAATACAGCGGATACGCCTGGAATGGCTACAGTTATGCGGATTATCCGATCTCCCCGGACTAAAACTGATCTTCTCTTCATCCGGTACCGACACTCATGGGATTGTCGCTCAATATGCCGCAAGCGGCGCATCGGCTCCACCGTTGCTTATTATGGTGGAAGCTAATGAAACAGGCAGCGGCGTGGTCTCAGCCTTAAACGGAAACGCCGCCACCGGCAATGACGCCGTCGAAGTTATGCAAGTTTCCGTGCGGCAGGATGATGGGATGCCCAGACCCTCAGCTGAAATCGATGCCGAAGTGGAAGATTTGGTCGACAATTCCGTTACAGCGAACCGGCGCGTGCTGTTGATTCTAGTCGACCAATCCAAAACCGGACTCATCGCGCCGAGCCCGGCCTGCGCGATAACATTGCGCCGCCGTTATCCCGGAAACGTCGATGTGCTGGTTGACGCCTGCCAATTCCGCATTGCGGCATCGACTTTACGCGCCTACCTGGAACAGGGCTTTATGGTCGCCCTGACCGGATCGAAATTTCTTTGCGGCCCGTCTTTCTCAGCCGCATTGCTACTGCCGTCGACCGTAGCCGAGCGCTGGCAACAACGCGCATTTCCGCTCGGCCTGCTATCGCGCTCAGCCAAAGCCGATTGGCCTGACGATTGGGTTGGCGGCGAACAGCTTGATCATGCCGCCAATTTCGGCTTGCTGCTGCGCAGTGAAGTCGCCTTGGCAGAACTATGCAGATTTCGCTCGGTGCCGGAAACAGCGTCCATAGACTTTTTACAAAGCTTTGCCCAAGCGATTCACCAGCGTTTGATGTCCGATCCTCACTTCGAGCCCTTACCGGCACCCTTGCTCGACCGCCGTCAGCTAATAGAAGCAAGTAGCTGGGATCATCTGCAAACTATCTTTCCTTTCTTGCTTTATGCTCCCCAGCCGGGCAAACGCATACCGCTAAGCCGCGAACAGACTCTGCATGTCTACCAACAACTGCCTATGACAGTTAATCTTACCAACACGGAGATTGGCTCAGTACGCTGTCAACTTGGACAGCCCGTTGCCTGCGGCACCCGTAACGGCATAGCAGTCAGCGCATTGCGCTTATGCCTCAGCTCACGATTGATTGCCGATGCGGCCGCTAGTGATGATCAAGGTAGTTCAATCATTAAAGATGCGATGAAAGTTTTAGACAAAACGGTGTCGCTAACCATGGAAGCAACTTAATACCGTTAAGTTAAGGGATTTGGAGGCCGGATAAGCGTAGCGTATCCGGCATTACATCTACCGAGCTGTTAATTAAGCTACGCTGGCTTGATTACCAAAACCCGCCTGAACTCTATTAAAAATCGGAGATGGGGCCGTTGATCTTTTTACGGCGAAAATTGAAAGATTCTTTGGGCTTGGCGATACTCGTTACAGTAGGACGCCCCCAGTGCCTCTCAGCTTGCTCCAGTATGCGAAGGTTTCTTTGCGCGACGATTTCTTGTAAGCCTAACAGTTCCAAGCCGGTAAAATTATGCGAAATAACGGCAGTGATCTTGGTCGCGTCTCCCAAGTCGGCCACGTAACGTTCCAAATCGCCGTCATACTGTTCCTTTATCGACTCTTTATAGGTGTAATACCATTCCGACCCAGGGTAGGCGGTAGCGAAATGAGGTCGCGCATGGATGCCAAGCTTGACCAAGGCGTTGATCGTGTTGCGAACGCTCTGAAAACTCTCTTCAGGAAAGCCGATAATAATGTTCGGAATCGGCATAATCCCGGAGCGCATACATTCGGCGACGGAATCCATATTTTTCTGCGCTGTCGTGCCCTTGCCAAGATTCTTCAGAATTTCAGGATCGAACGATTCCAGGCCGTAAACCAGGTGCGTACAGCCGGCTTCATACATCAACTTTAAAATTTCTGGCCGATGCAACGACGCATGGCTGGTACCGCTCCAATAGACGCCCGGTTCTTCGCCCGGAGCAGCGGCTTTTCCGCCCGGACGCCGGGAGGAAGGCTGAAGACCTGCTGCGATCCATTTCTCGCAAATCTCTTTCAGCCATGTACGCTTGCTGGCTACATCCATTGTCATCAAGTTTTCATCCAGGAAATTGACGAAATCAATTTGGAAGTTTTTTTTCAGCGCCTTGACCATCTCGATAATATAGTCAGGCGAGTGATAACGGATGTTGCGCCCGTATGTGAACACGACATCGTTGTTGCCATTGCCGTCCTTTTCAATCAGCATGTCCCCCGTCGTACCCAAGTGCCAGCAATAGCGGCATATCAGGCTGCATCCATAGCTCGCGTTAATATCAATGCGGCGCTTGATGCGGTAAGCGTCCTCGCTAAAAAGGGAAGCGGAATTTTTAAAATACACTTCTTCAAGCGGAAATAAATCCCAGGCCGGGGCGGGCAACGCATCCAGGTCGCGGATAATCGGCCGTGCGTTATTCAAGACCGGCTTGCCATCGCCATCGCGGTGAATTACCCCCAAAGTGGCGCTGAAATCCATATCCTTACCGTCAATCTTTTCCAGGACTTCCGGCCACGTGACAAACGCTTCACCGACGACGCCAAGATCAATCTGGGGTATCCATTCCATAATATCCTGAGGCATACTGGTCAGGAAACCTCCGCCCGCGACAAGGAAAGTATCGGGAACAACCGCCTTGGCAATCCGGCAGGCTTCTTTGATAAAACTGTAGGTCGTGGTCAGTCCACCTATTGCGATCACATCCCAGTCATCCGCCAAGTAAACGTCCGGCAGCACGCCAAAGCCTTTGCGCCAGGCATTCGCGTCGTAAATCTGGACTAGGTGCCCTTTTTCGATGGCAATCGCCGCGAGCAGCGCGATGCCGTAAGGAATATGCCGTGGAACATCTTCTTCACGCACTACAGGATTTACAAAAAGTATCTTCGCCATCAACTCTATCTCTAAAAGCCCGCACAGAATTCATCGATTCCAACACATACCACGCCATCGCCGAACAAAGTTCCTCCGCCGGTACAGTTATATAACGTGGATTTAGAGGCCGCGATCAAGTCCAGGATATTGCACCGGTACCAATAATAGGTAGGGTCGGTATAAAAAACCTCGTCGGTTTCCGGATAGCTAAACTCAGGAAAAACATCTTTGAGATTTTCTTCGCCGACTTTATCTCTAAGCGGGCCATAGGTTTGGGTTAATTGGTAACCGGTGTCCGATTTATAATAGCCAAGATCCATGCCCACAACGGCAATTCGGGGAATTTTCAAAGCGGTCAAGGCAAACACCCACGCCGCCGTACCGACAGTTCCGCCGGTATTCATCGCCGGCAATTTTGTTTCTTTAACCATGGCCCTGGTCAGGCTTTCGGGACTATCCGGCCTGTCCACCAGCGGAGCCCACCAATAAGCATCGAAGCCGACAGCCCGGGTGCGTTCAACCACATTCATCGGGGCCGAACAACAGATAACCAATTTCTGGCCTTTGCCATGCCGGTTAACCAGTTCAATATTGCGGCGGTTTTCTTCGTTTGAATTATTACGGAAAGCAATATCCAGATCCTGCCTGGAAAAGTAATCGTCCCCTGCCAGATTAGTTTCAAAATCAGGATCGCCAAACCAGCGCACGATTCTTGTCGGATGGGGATCGAGCGTCAACACGTAATCGGGCACCAAGCCGGCCTTCAGGCAACGCACGTAAGAGCCATCAATCGCGACGATGGTTCCCTGGTAACCGGAGTCTTTAATACGGGCCAATATGTTATTTTTATATAAGCTCGGTCCCGCGCTGATAATGATCGCCGACTCTGCTTTTTTCTGTTGCGGCGAGGCAATGTCCTTGATGGACTTGGCGATGAACGGCTTATTCTTCTTTGAGTTTTCGATTAACGCTTCTGAATGCCAATCAAGTCCAATAGACGTGATCTCATCCATAATTTGCTGAAACCCCGGACTAACGCCATAATGACTCATCATTATTCACCGTCAATATTTTCAACGCCGTCCCAAAACAGCATTTCACGCTCAACGAAAACCATGCTGCCGCCGATTGACTCAAGCGCTTTTTTCTTAAATTCATTTTTGAAATCGGCAGCACCGTCGTCCGCATCCGTTACCGCGAGCTTGCGCTTAACTTCAAAATTTCCTTTCATTAATTCGCTCATGTTTACCCTCTTGAATTTAATTACCAAATTTATTGCAAATGACGGCTACGCATCAAGCCATTGCCGGTGAAGCATAGACTTACATTGCCATTTAAAGTATATCGGCACTTGACGCCGAATCCTGAAGTTGAAAACTGCCTATTGGCTTGCCGGCATACTTTAAACCAAATTGCCGGGATTCGTCTTACCGTGTTTTTGACGCGCTACGGAAACGTTAAAACACACCCGAGCGCTTACCTCAATATCCAAGTCAGGTTTATTTAGACTATAAAAACGTATACTATGAAAACCATGACTTTGTGTTCTCAGGATACTTAATTAGTATTACCCACATTGCATTACACAAAACATCAAATACTGAATTAGCGATAAAACAATGGATGAAAGCAATAACCTCATAACTGTGAATGATATTGGCCCGATTAAAACCAATGTTTTCGGAGAAAAATATTTCTACAACCTCAACCGAGACAGCTTTAATAAGATAAGTTCCCAGGCCCTATTCAACGCAAAATTCGGCGACCGACTATTTCAGCCCAACTCGCTAAATATCATTATCGGCACCGATTCCGGCTTATTGCCGCTATACCTGCAAGAAAAAGGCTTACCTAACGGAACTCGATATATTTTTATCGAACCTGCATCGGTTCTTGAACAGCTAATAGAGCATCAACTACTTGAACAACTGGATCCTGCTATAGTCTGCGTAGCATCCGATGAATGGGAAGAAGCGGCTAAGCTATTCAAAATACAAGATTATTTTTATATCAATTCGGTTCAATCGTTTAATTCCTTATGCGCGGAAGACGATAACTGCAATGTTTACGCGGAACTCAGCTGGCATGTTGCCGAGGTGCTTGCCCAGGGGCATTGGAACTTCAATACAACTCTCGGCAATGAAGCATTCACCACCCGCCAAATTATCAATCTGGCAGACAATCTATTACCGGCTAAATTACTTAACAATGCCTTTCAAGGAAAAACAGTAGTATTGCTGGCAGGCGGCCCATCCCTGGATGAGGCTTTGCCTTGGGTGCAAGAACATCGCCAACAGCTCGTTATTTTTGCAGTTTCGAGAATTTCCAGGCAACTTAAAAATATCGGCCTTGAGCCTGACTTTATTTTCTCCGTTGACCCAACCGAATTAAGCTTCGACATCAGCAAAGAGATGCTTACGTTCAGCAACAGGCCGGTCTTCGTTTATTCTTACCATACGGTTCCGTCCCTGGTTAATCAATGGCAGGGGATCGGCCTGTACCTGGGTAACCGGTTTCCCTGGAAATCTCCGATAAACCATGCAAATATCGGCGGAGCAGGACCAACAGTTACTAATACCGCTCTGGACGTAGCGCACAAATTCGGCTTTAAACGCATTGTCCTGTCCGGCGTAGACCTTTGTTTTACACGAGATGGTTATACTCATGCCGCCGGCAGCGATGAACATATTGCCGGCCCCCGCTTTAATTTGACATCATTACAGACAGAAACCAATAACGGGTTCATGGCGCCGACCAGTTGTGACTTAGTTTCTGCAATCAACACTATGGGGCTACAAGCCAAAACTATTACCGCAGCCGGCTGTGAAATAATCAATCCTTCTGCCAATGCCGCTAAAGTCGACAATATCAGTTACATCCCGCTGGCGGATATTCAGCTTGATGACAATCAGGTCAATATTGCCTCTATTGTTGCCGAACAAATAGCCTCTACGAATCATCTTTCCTATGATGCCCCGACGGTAACTCTCAATGAACTGAAACGGGCCCAGTTTCAAATAAACGCTATTTTGCGCTTGGCTGAAAATGCGTTAACAGTCAATAAAAGCATGTATAGCGCTGAAGGCATCATAGAAAACTACAAAGACAAAAGAAAACTCGACAAAATCGAGAAAAAGCTCAACCGGGACCATCGCCAATACAGCAAACTGGTTAAAAGATTCGGCATTCGCAGTTTTATAAAAATCACCAAACCGTTTACCGATGAAGACTGGAGCGCGGAAGAAGCCAAAGAAATGGGCAACGCCTATTACGAGGCCTACCGGGACGGAGCAATCGCAATACTTAAATTAATCGATAGCGCGATGGAGCGCATCCGTTCGCGCCAAGAAGAAGCCAACGACAACCCTGACCTTAACCTGTTATTCAGCCAATGGCGTAATGACCGTAGCTTTGGCCGGGCCAGACTCTGGCTGCAAAAACATTCACATGCCGATATTCCGGAATCCGCGCAAACAGAATTCAACGAATTAAACAACCTATTTACCTCTGTTTTATCTAACAAAAATACCATGCACATGGCGCGAGCAAAAAACCACGCCAGTTTGCCGATGCTGAGAAAACGGGCAAGCCTATTGTTTAAGCACCGAAAAATGCAGGAATTAATAGACCTGCAATCCGGCTTGCATAAACACGAGGATCAAACAGCGGCAGAGCCTTATGTTTATCTGCTTAACGGCTACTTGGCTGAATTGCAGGATGACATAGAAACAGCCGTAACCGCTTACCATCATATTATAGATATTGAAAACTCCCCGTTACTGGAAGAAGCCTTGCTGAGAATAGCGTTCATCAGCATCAACGCAAATGACGCCGACAATACAAACGCTTACCTGGCACTGCAATGCTTGTCCCAAATCAGCCCGTTCTATCTGCCTTTCTATGCCGAAATAGTTCGACTACAAGGCGATGTAACAGCGGCCATCGATGCGTATGAACGCTATATCACCCAGTTTCCCGAAGACACTTTGGTACAAATGAAGTTAGCGACGGTTTATATGGAAAATAAGTCTTACGCTTCCGCAGAAGTCATGCTTGATTACATCCTGGCAAGAACGCCGGATGCAAAGGCCGCCATCGACTTAAAAAAGCAGTTGGCTGATTTGAAAACTTAAACTGAAAATTATGATTTCTCGTAACCAAGCTCGATTATCAGGTAGAGCTATATGCCTGAATAGCTTGGCGACCTTTATCGAACGCCAATATCTGTTCTTCTAGTACACTTTTTTGCTCTTGTGCCTGTTCTTCTAATGCCTTTTTTCGCTCTTGTATCTTTTCTATAAAAACAGCATCCTGCTCAATAATTGAACCCGCCAAAGATCTCAGGACTTCAGGTTCCACAACGGTATCCGAAAACAACGTTTCCAAACACCGCTGCCGCAAATCTAATATTACTGCTAATTGCTCCCATTGCTCCTCAGCAACACATTCACAGACTTCATTAGATAAGGCCGTTAACTCTTCCAACTGTAAATGCGGATACTGATCGGCAGGGAATCCTTTAGTTTTTGATGGCATCCCAACCTTCCTTGATCTCCCTCATCAACGAGGCGACTTCATCAAGTATTTGCTCGTCGTTTTCGCGACTGGCTTGCAATAAACGATTAGTCATATAGTTATACAACTGACTAAGATTTACAGCAATTTCACCGCCCTTTTCTAAATCAATCGATTCACTTAAGCCACCAACTATTGCCATGGCTCTGGATATATAGACAGCCTTTAACTCCATGTCAGAGCTCGCCATCGCTCCTTTCGCGGCATTGACCCGAGCCAGAAAACCCTCCATTAACATCTGTATTAAACGATGAGGCGAAGCATCCGCTAATCCGCTTTCATTATGCACATTAGTGTATTGATTTACGCCTCTTTTGTAAGTGCTAGGGTACATATCAGTCTTCCCTTATTTATCCGAGTGCCTTAGTAAGATACGTGGATGTCGACTTCAATTGACCGACGACTGTATCCATTGCTGTGAACTGCTTGAGCATACTTGCCTGTAAACTGTCCAAACGACTCTGGACGTTGGCTCTCTTTGCAGTAAAAGACGTTAATTGTTTGTTTAGTGATGTTTGTTGTGAATCCAAAGGTCCACCCGACTGCAAATACTGAGTCAATCGTGTATCTAATCGGGTGGCAACACCATTAGTCGATGTAAATACATCACTTACCGCAGAAAGATTGGCCGTTAAAGCCGCAGTAAGCTTAGTACTGTCCAATGCCATAACCCCGCTTTTATCAATTGAAACACCGATCATTGCCAATGAATTATAACCACTAGTCGCCGAGGTTATAGGGGTGCTTGTATCCTGCCTTAACTGAGTGGTTACGTTACGTAATGTTGCATCTCCCAGAAGCGAGCCGTTGGTCGCACCCGCAGAAGTCCCACTATATTTACCTAAATTATGGGTGGTTGTATTAAGACCGTTATATGCCGTTACAAAGTCACTAATTGTTTTACTTATTGCTGTTGTGTCTAAGGTAACACCTAAATTAACAACAGTTCCAACTGCGGCTGATTGTAAATTTAAGGTCACACCTTGAAGCACATCGGTCATTGTGTTCGAGCTACGGGTCGCACTAAGTCCGTCAACTTTAACCTTGGCATCAGCAGCCGCTACTGTCCCGTAATTTGCAGGCGTTGCTGTATCAAGTACATTCAACCCTGTTCCGGCGCCATCAGTAGTTGTGACTCCCACGGAAAATCCATTAGCAACACCGGTATCTTTGGATGTCAGAACTAACTTTGAAATAGTTGTGCCGGGCGTCACAGTGGAGTCTACATTGATAATGCTAGCGGTCACGCCGTTGTTACCTGTCGCGCCATTGATCGCATCGCGGACATTAGCCAATGTAGCATTGGCCCCAATAGTTACAGAAAAGGCAGTTTTTGCAGAACCGGCAGGATAAGTAAAATTAAGCGTTCCCCCGTTTACTGAAGCTGTCGCACTCGAACCGCTATATTCGGTGCTTGTAATCGATTGCTGCGACGTAGCCAATTGAGTTACTTCCACGGTATGAGTTCCCGGCACCGCGCCGACGCCGGCAGTACTTGTAAAGATAGCCGTATTTGCGGAAACAGCCTGGGTAGCTTTAAATAAATTTGAATCCTTAAGTTTTTGCACCGCTGTTTGGAAACTTGATAACGCACTTTTTAATGAACCAAGCCCGCTTAACCGGGTTTGAGCAGCTGTCTCCTGGCGTGTAATGGCATTAAACTGCGGCTGTCCTTCGGCTTTAATCAGCTGACTGACAATACCATTGATATCTATGCCACTGCCAACCCCGGTTGAGGATGAAATAGACATAACTTACCTCCTCGCAATTAAAGTCGCGTAAAAAATTAAGCCCTACTCTGAATGACAGAACCTTTTTTACCGTCCAGTTCCTGCATCTGTTTTATGAATGCCAACATCTCTTCCGATGGAATTTGACGCACTGTCTCGCCAGTCTGGCTATCAACAATTTTAACTACAACTCTTTTTGTTGAGTCATCAACCTTAAATTCTAAGTTACGGTTGGCAGCCTGAAGTATTGAATTTCCCTTATCTGCTGCTGACTTTAGCTTATCCAGAGATGTTACGTTAGAATCAAGTTCCTTTTTCTTTACACCATCAGGCGACAAGGCTGATTCGGATTCAACGTTCTTCTCAGTTACTGCATCTGTTTTCAAAGAAGCTGATTCTTCATTTTGCCTGTTACTTTTCACAATTGTAGCCGGAACAAGCGTCGATACATTTGTAATTTCACTGTTCATATCACTAACCTTCAGTTAACCCTCTTTCCCAAATGGAAAAGGCTGTAGTACTACTACAGCCTTACCTTCCCTGGTTATTCCATAAAACCTTATCTGAGTAAACTCAGCACTCCCTGCCCAGATTGGTTTGCCTGTGCCAACATTGCTGTACCGGCCTGTTGCAGAATCTGAGAGCGGCTCAGGTTAGCCGTTTCTGCGGCAAAATCAGCATCCATGATCCGTGATTTAGCAGCGGATTGATTTTCAACAGACGACTGCAAGTTTGCAATAGTAGTCGTAAAACGATTCTGAACAGCACCTAAAGTAGCCCGGAAGTTATCAACTTTTTTAATCGCCAAATCAATAAAGTCTATTGCTGACTTTATTTTTGCTGATGTCGCGCTAAAACCGATAGATGCACCAGTTGACGCGACTTGTTTTATACCGCTGATTGACATTAAATTAGAAACGGTAATGGAAATTTGGTTGTTTGTGGCTGTACCCGCACCTATCTGAAAATTAGCTCCTTTCATTGATCCTGCTAAAATCTTTTTATCGTTGAAAGTAGTGTTGCCAATAATACGACTAATTTCTGAGCCCAATTGCTTAAATTCCAGTTGCAATTTCGCCCGGTCACCGGCACCCACTGCTCCCATGTTACCGGCTTGAATACTTAAATCACGCATCCTTTGCAGGGTGTCTGTAACGGTTCCCATTGCAGATTCAGCCGTTTGAGCCATAGATATGCCGTCATTCGCATTTCTTATCGCCACTGTCATACCGCGAATTTGCGAGTTCATCCTGTCACTAATCGCCAAACCGGCTGCGTCGTCTTTCGCGGAATTGATCCGCAAACCTGTAGACAGCCGCTCCATTGATGTACTGAGAGTCAGTGAGTTTCTGCTCAAACTTCCTTGAACGTTTAATGCACCTAGGTTTGTATTAATTTGCATAGACATGATCGTATCTCCCAAAAATCCCTCGGCTCACCCAAGAGAAAAAATTAATTTATGTATCAAAAAATTTTGTTAAATTTTCAACTCGAAAATGTTATCGACGTGCCTGTAAATTACTTTAATATTTTTTCAGAAATATTTAGAAAATTCACCTTGAGCACGTAAAAAATCAGACTCCTTACCTATATCCAACCAATATTCATGGATAGGAAACATCGAAACCAGCTCGCCCGCCATAATTTGCTGGTTTAAAAGCTCCGGCATATCAATTTGTTGCTGCTTGGCAATGGTTTGCACCAACGATTGATTGAGCACATAGACGCCGGCATTGGAAAAACAACTATGAACGGGTTTTTCAACGATACCGGTAATATGTTGATCCTCTATACTGACAACACCGTAAGGAATCTGGTACTCATATTGCCGAACACACAAGGTTGCTATGCCTTGATGTTCATTGTGATAGGCCAGCAAACGGCCGAAATCGATCTGCGTCAAAATATCGCCGTTCATCACAATCATCGGCAAATCGGACAAGTCGTCGGGCAGCAGTCCCAATGCCCCTGCGGTCCCTAACGGCTCATGCTCTTCAATATAGCGTATTTTCACCCCCCAGCGCTGCCCATCGCCAAAATAATCTTTAATCTGATCCGCCAGATAATGAACGGCAATATAAAAATCCTTGAATCCCGAGCTGACAAAATTCTCAAGAGTAGTTTCAAGAATCGGCTTGCCGCCGATTTCCAACAAGGGTTTAGGGCAATTATCCGTCAGAGGCCGTAAACGCATACCAAAGCCGCCTGCCATCAAGAACACTGGATTCCGGAAATGCGGCTGTTTGTATAATCCGTGCAAAGTCTCTAACCTAACCACCTTGCCGTCGGCATCCAATACCGGCAGATGAATTAAACTATTCGCCTCCATCATAGCGATTAACTTGGTTTTAGAATCATTGACCGACGCGACTTTTGGCTTCGCATTCATCACTTCCGCGACCGAATGATCTAAAGAAAGTCCTTTTATCAAAGCCCGCCTTATATCACCGTCCGTGACCACACCGGCAAGTCCTTCCAGCTCATCAATGACCAAGGCGATCTGTAACGCTGCTTTATCTATCACATGAATAGCTTCCTGCAGCGTGGTTTTCGGATTGATCAGCGCATCTCGCCAGTTATGTTTCATACCTTATCCCTGCTTATAGATCTTATTAGCGGCCGAGCCGGATAAACAATCTGGTCACAGGCAATAGACCGTGTTATCACACTGCCGGCGCCGATAATACTGCCGGCACCAATGCTAATACCCTGAATGATCGTCGCTCCAGTCCCTATATGGACCGCATTACCTACCTCAACAGCGCCACTGAGTACAGCGCCGGGCGCGATATGAACATGGCTTCCAATACGACAGTCATGATCAACAATTGCCCCGCTGTTGACAATCGTATTCAAAGCAATTTCCGTGCCTGCCTGAATAATGACACCTGCCATGACTTGTACGCCGTCGCTTAGTTCTACATCCGAAGCAACAATTGCAGTAGGATCAATCAGCGTTTTAAAACGATAGCCTTTGACGCTAAAAGCATTGAACAAGCTGGCCCGCAAGCCTTTGTCTTTGGGCAACGAACCGATGCCATTTACCAACTCGATTTCCGCCGCCGGGTAGTCGAACACCGCCTTATCGGCGCCCAAAACCTTAAGTCCGTGTACTACGCTGCCTGTAGCTTGATTCGGATCGACCATGCCCAACACTCGATAATCCAACCTGCGGAGCATACCGATCAAGACCTTAGCATGGCCTCCGCCGCCTAACACGATGATAGGTTTAGTCATTGCACACTTTAAATCAGCTCGTCCGCATCATAATCGCGGCTGCTCGGCTCGCCCAACGCCGCCCAGTAATCCATCGGGCTTTTGCCTGTACCGGGACGCTTGATCGTCAAATTTTCGTCAGTAAAGCGTTCCCCCGACGAAATAGCACGTTTTGCGACTAGACTTTTGCGCACAACTTTCCGGTTTTCCAGTTCCAACGGCTGAGGACATTTGAGCCGCTGGCCCAACGCTTTTTCCACATCCCTAATATTGCGCACCATCTCTTTAAGCTCGTCGGGTTCCAACGATACCTGATGATCCGGCCCTTGCAGCGTCCGGTCCAAGGTGAAATGCTTTTCGATGACCGCCGCGCCCCGGGCTGCCGCCACGACAGGCACAAGCAATCCTACGCTATGATCCGAATAGCCCACGTCCAGGCCGAAAGCCTGTTGCAGCACATCCATCGCTCTCAGGTTGATATTATCCACCGGCGTCGGGTATTCGGACGTGCAATGCAACAACGTCACTTTTGCCCGCAGAACCATCTGCCCCTGCTCCGAACTATAGGCATGCGGGAAAGCGTCGACCGACGGCGGCTGGTCCTGTTCAAGATAGCCAAACGCCAGCACGCCCAGCGCTGTTTCGACCTCGCCCAACGTCGCCATGCCCGTGGACAGAATGACCGGCTTGCCGGTTTGCGCGTGGGCTAACAAAAATGGCCCGTTAGTGATCTCGCCCGACGGTATTTTCAGCGTTTTAACGTCCAGCTCCCGGACGAGAAAATCAAGACTTTCAAAATCAAAAGCAGTCGATAAAAACTCGATGCCCCGCTGCCGGCAATAATCCAGCAATTCAAAATGCAGCTCATATTTCAGCTCCAACCGCTTTAGCATCGCCAACTGATTTTCGTCGGCATCGGTCATAATTTTCTGGTACGCGGCTTTCCCGGCCTGTTGGGTAACTAGATTTTCCGCTTTAAACGTCTGAAATTTGACTGCATCCGCGCCAGCCGCAACCGCTGCATCGATCAGCTGTCGAGCCGTTTCCAGATCACCGTTATGGTTGACGCCGGCTTCCGCAATAATAAAAACACTCATGGTTTTATTCCCCAACCCTCAAATCGTAAAAGCTTTTTTTCAATAAGCCATCCAGTGCCTGCTCCTTCAGTAACGCTTTTATTTTTACCGAAGCGCCGCCATGACCATAAGGGTTTTCGACCGTTTTCAACGATTCTTGAAACGCTTCGGAGAAAAGCCGGTCCAGCGCCTGGGCAATAGCGTCCGTTTCGGGCTCGCAATGAATCACGCTGTCGGCGCACAGCCGTCCTTTCTGCCTGTCGCCGATATTGATCGTGCCGATTTTAAAAGCCGGCGCTTCGATTAAACCGCTGGATGAATTGCCGATAACCGCGTCCATATATTGCAATGCGGACAGGTAACGCAACGTCCCTAGCGAGACATACGATGCGACTCGTTCGGGATGGTGCTGCCGGTATTGCTCGATCATACCGATAATTGCACGGCCGTCGGTATCGGCATTGGGCAGCGTAAAAATGATGTGGCAATCGTCAAAACGATCCAAGGCTTTCAGCAGATGATCAAATTGCGCTGCCGCCGTCGCGTTTTCCAGCGTGACAGGATGGAAGGTTACCAGCAGATTGCGTTTGCCTAATTTAAAATCAATGACTTGTTCAAGCTGCGGCTTATCCAGCAATTGCAGCCTGACGATATTATCCAAGCCCGGCGCGCCGACATTAAAAACACGTTGAGGCTGCTCGCCCAACTGAATCACGCGCTGCCGGTAACGTTCGGTCGCAGTAAAATGCAGATGCGACATTTTGCTGATCGCATGGCGAATCGCATCGTCGACCGCGCCTTCCGTTATTTCGCCGCCATGAATATGGGCAATCGGGATACGGTGCGCCATCGCGGCCTGGCACGCGGCAAAAATCTCGAAGCGATCGCCCAGCACCACCAGCACATCGGGTTGCAGCGCCGCCAACGCATCGGCGAAACCGATCACTCCCAAGCCTATCGATTTAGCGATGCCGACCGGCGTGTCCGACGACAGCAGCATCTCCACTTTGCGTTGGATCGCAAAACCGTCCTGCTCGATCTGCTTCCAGGTCAAACCGAATTCCGGCGATAAGTGCATGCCGGTGGCAATAAGCTGCAATTCCAGATCGGCATCGTCCCGGATTTCTTTCATCAACCAATACAATAAGCCATATTCCGCCCGTGAACCGGTAACGACACAGATTTTACGTTTGGCCTGATCCATCAGCCGGTCACGCTACTAGGAATATTGACCACTCTTGCCGCTGCCCATTCCGTGTTGGCAAGGCTGTCTCGTTGGCAATGCCGATACATCGGCAAGCGGTGCATGGGCTCCCAGATGGGTCGAGTCATGACGTCTTGTTCGTTGGTAGCCTTGAGAAAAGCGTCTCGCTCCGCCTCGTCTTCCAGCACGACCGCATTCAGCCAGTAATTGGAACGCGCGGCTTCCGGCTCGACGACACATTGCAATCGATTACGCCCGCACCAATCGATATAGCGCGCCGCCAGCTCGCGTTTTTTGTCCAGGAACGAAGGCAGACATTCAAGCTGTGCAACCCCTAATGCGGCGTTCAGGTTGGGCATCCGGTAGTTAAATCCGACTTGGTCATGAATGAACTGCCATGCATGCGGCTGTTTGGCGGTTGTGGTCAAGTGCTTGGCCTGTTTCGCCAATTTTTCGTCGTTCGTTAAAATCATGCCGCCGCCACCGGTCGTCATGATTTTATTACCGTTGAAACTCAACACGCCCAGTTGGCCGAACGTGCCACAATGCCGGCCGTGCAACGTGCTACCCAAAGCTTCCGCGGCATCTTCAACCACTGGAATATGATATTTCTCGCAGACTTTGATGATACTCGGCATATCGGCGGGGTGACCGAATGTATGCATCGGCAGACAGGCTGCAATGCGTTTGCCGGTTTGTTTATTCCATGGCTCGCCGTTGCGCTCCTCGGCAAACCGGTCCAGATAATCCGCTAAAGCCTGGGCGGAAAGTCCAAAAGTTGTCCTGTCCACGTCGACAAAAACCGGCTCGGCGGCGCAATAATGGATCGCATTACAGGTGGCGACGAACGTCAACGCCTGGGTGATGACTTCTTCGTCCCGCTTCACGCCTGCCAGCAGCAAGGCGACATGCAAAGCCGACGTGCCGTTCACTGTCGCCACAGCGTATGTGGCGCCGGTATAGTTCGCACAATCCGCTTCAAACCGGTCGACGTATTGCCCGACGCTGGATACAAATGTGCTGTCGATCACATCCAGCAGGTATTCTTTTTCTCGGCCTTGAAAGCGCGGCGCATGCAACGGGATCGGCTGCTCGTCCGGGTACAACTTCTTGACGTAGCGAATAAAATCGTCGGTAATTGCTTCACACACTGCTCTTGATCGCTGTTCCAGACGCGATTCTACCTTCCTCTTCCGAGAGGTCGTACCTCCTGCGTCCTTGCAGTTGTCATACATTGTAGATACCGGATTTATATTTCTTGAGGTTTTCCGGCTGCATAAACCAGTCTACCGTGCGCCGCAATCCTTCTTTTAAGCCAACCTGGGGCTCGAAGCCGGTCAATACTTTGATTTTGCTGTTATCGCACCAGAGCCGGTTTACTTCCGATTTTTCCGGGCGCAAGCGTTGCTCGTCGACGATAAACTCGACATCGCTACGCATGATGTCTTTGATCAGGTTTAGCGTGTCGCCTATCGATATTTCCGAATTCGAACCGATGTTCACCGTCTCGCCAAGGGTTTTCTCCGATTCCGCCAACGCGATAAAACCGCGGCAAGTATCCTCGACATAATTAAAATCCCGAGTCGGCGATACGTCGCCCAATTGGATTTGTTTTTTACCGCTGGCAATCTGGGTAATTATGGTCGGAATCACTGCCCTGGCCGACTGCCTGGGGCCATAGGTGTTAAACGGACGGGCTATCGTCAGCGGCAAACCGAAAGCATTGTAAAAACTCATCGCCATTGCATCGGCGGCGATTTTGCTGGCGCTGTACGGCGATTGCGGCTGCAACGGGTGTTTTTCGTCGATAGGCACATACCGGGCAGTGCCGTAGACTTCACTGGTCGAGGTATGCACCACCCGCTGAACTTTGTTATCCAACGCGGCTTGGCAGATATTCAGCGTGCCTTTTATGTTGGTGTCAACATAACTGTCCGGAGCCACGTAAGAGTAAGGGATCGCAATCAATGCAGCCAGATGATAGACAATATCGATATCCTGGGTGATGTGTTTGCAATAATGCGGGTCCCTGACATCGCCACTTAACACTTCGACCTGATCCAAGCAATCGATGTCTTCGAGCCAGCCCCAGTTATTGAACGAATTGTATTGGGATAAGGCTTTAACCTTGTGTCCCTGCTTAACCAGCATTTCGGTAAGGTGCGAACCAATGAAACCATCGGCCCCGGTCACTAATATATTTGCCATAACTTCACTGTGTTATCGTTCGACTAATCCTGCTGTTACCAACGCCTCGGCCATTGCCCAGTCGGTTGGCGTATCAATATCCAGGCTCATAATAGCGTCCATCACCAACGGCAACGTGCGCTCCGAATAAAACGACTGTTTTTCCTGTAAAACCGAAGTTTTGCAAAGATACATCGCGCCATTCGGCGTCAATAGCGGCTCGACGTCCTGGCGCCGGGTTTGCACGCGATCCTCGCTCAGCGCGGATAAAAAACCGTTCTGAGTCCTGAATAGCGTCGTTAAATCGCGGTGTATTTCCTTGCAGCCGATCACGCCATCCGCTTGCCGCTGTTCCATCATCTCCAGAGCCTGCTCAATTATAGCAGACGACCGGAAAGGCGAAGTCGGCTGTAGCCACATAACCTGCTCAGGCAAATAATCATATTCACCCTTAAACCATTGCAGGGCATGCTCAACAACAGCAATCGCAGAAGCTTTATCATTTGAGCATTCAGCTGGACGAATAAAAGGAGCGTGCAAACCGGCATCACATCCAACCTTCGCATAGTGATCGGAATCTGTCGATAAAATAGCAATATAGTTATTCAGATTTGCTTTTTGTATCGCCTGAGCCGTCCAAACAACCAAAGACTTATCGCCCAGCAATTTTATGTTTTTATCGGGTATCCCTTTTGAACCGCTTCTGGCCGGAATGATGATTAGTGTTTTAATTAGCATTGTTTTCTATTAAATATTTGGGAGTTTTTTACTGATTACGCCCTTCTAATCCCACATGTACGCACCATCTAAGAGCGGTAGCAAGTTCACCAAAGCATCCTGAAGAGACCCCGAAAGGTCATCAATGCTAGGGCTGAGTGACACTGCAATAAACGGCCCTTATAACCGGAATCTATTTTGATGATAATTAACTATTTGTAGATAAATCGTTCCGTATTTCGGAGATCTAAGAGACTAAATGGATAAAAACCTACGAACATCATTGCTAAGATATTCGACGGACTTCTCTACACAGGCAGAAGGTAAATTGTTTTTCCAATCCAGGGAATCACCTTTCCTGAAATTATAGTTTTCTTTATTACTCATCTTTTCCATAAGCCATTCACTGAAATGATTCTGATCGAACTTCCCCGTGGCTTCCCTGATTAATTTTTCAAATATCTTAACTGGCGTTGATTTTATATCGTCAAAATGCAAGAAATGGATCTTTTCCATGATATCTTCCGGAACGTTTAGCCAAGCATCGATCCAATCCGAGTATGTCCTGACCAGGTTAAGGAAAAAGGCCTCCTCAACGACCCATTTGCTGCTCTCTATTCTTTTATTGAGTGTTCCTATATATGACCACGCAACTTCGCGCGGATCCCGTACCTGAATGAAAACAGGCCCCTTCCAATAACGGCGAAGACTGTCAATTAGAACAGGCTTGGGATCGGAATGATCGTGGGTAATTCCCGGAAAACGGTCTAACGTAGCAATCCAATGCGGCACGGCAACTACGTTTGGCTCAACCGTCATTGAGACTCTAACCCTGGGAATCTTGCAATAAGACGCAGTGAAACCGGAAATAAAGGAACTCGCACAATACCCCGTTGAAAACACAAGAATCGACTTGAGCGTTGAATCTTGCTCATAACGTTTTTTCATGCCTATCAACATTTGGTTACTAAGAAGATTCATGTCCGTATAAGTGAAAGAACGGGCATCACATCCGATCTGCATTCCAACTTGATTCAGTGACAGCGAAGCTTCATCAAACTCTTCTGCACAAAGCGCAGAAATGGCAAAATAATAGAGGGCTTCTTCCCTTTTGTATGCTTGCCCTGTCAAAAGCGTTCGTTTCAATACATCTTCTCTTTGCTCCTCATTTATACAAAGATCTGCAAACGCCTGTATCAATTCATGGTAGCCGCCTTTTTTTAACAGCGCCTGAAAATGAGAGTGGGTATCTTTATGTTGAAGAATAGAGCCTGGAAAAGTAACTTCTAATTCCATATTACACCTGTATTTCAATTCCCGATTACACGTAATTTCACACTTTTTGACACCATCAGAATCAACAACGCCGAATAAAACTCACATGTTGTTGCCCCCGTCCAAAAAGCGAGCCAAATTCAGCAAAAGAATCCAACACACCTTCCTGAAAATATTTTTGCAAGACCCGATGATAATCCCAAAGCGCCCGTTCGGTATCTCCAGAAAATGCGGCTGCCAAACGGATCACCTGTTGAAGATAGTCAAGAACGACTGGAACCAAACTACGATCCCGGTTTTCTTCAAAGGCATGAACTGCATGAAATATATTCGAACACAACTCAAGAAGTTTTTTATTGTCCTGAACCGGAATAGGCGAAGTCCAATCACGGTGATTTATCAGATTATGGACATTGGACAAATAGTCCTGCTCAGCGAGAGCATTAAATCCCGGATCGTCGGTTTGAATCGTTCGATACCAACGGCTGTCGATGCCAAACCGCGGTGAAGAGCCATGAATATCAAACTGATCCTTGAGCGTATGAATGGCATCTGGAATCGAAAAAGACACTTCTTCCCAAGGCCTTAACAGATTATCCAATATCCAGTCTTCACATGATCGGGTCATGCCATCGATAGTCTTTAGATGTGGCTCGAATATCGGCAAAAGCTGCCCCACTTTCTGCTCCAAAGAGTCTTCCGGCGCGACGACGAGAAGCGCTATCAAACGTCTAAGCAGCTCGGCAAACGTGGAAACAGAATCTTGGCTGGTGATCACTAACACTCCACCGATCGCCACATGCTTAGCCACTTGAGCCAGCATTTTTTCCGGTTGCGGCTCACGGGGAATAACGCTTTCGCAAATCACCAGATCAAACCGTTCTTCACTGTCAAAATCGTCAATAGAACCCTGTTGATACTCAAGCAGTGTTTCCGGAGCGCAATAAGGGGTCAATGTCCGCCTAGTTTTTTCCAGACAGGTTTCGTTAGAATCAACCAACAGATAGCGGTTAGGCTTTTGTAAAAGCGGGAAAATTGCGTTTTCGCCAAACCCAGGTCCAAACTCTAAAACCGACTGATGCCCGATGAATTTCGGAACAATGCCAAGATGCCTATACAGCGCGCTTCGGCGATTTAAAAAAACATTTAGATCATTAATATCTCTTTGAAAAGGCTGAACCTTAAGGTAATAGTCAATTTGATCCTCCATATCGATTATGGTTTCCTCGTTAAGTTAAAGTGAATTAAGGTCATCGACAATCTTATGGATGCGATGTTTCCATGTGTGTCTGCTAACCACCTCCGCATGGGCTTGTTCGCAGACTTGTGTTCGCTCCTCGGAATGCGCCAAATAAAAAGCGGCTTTTTCCGAAAAATTATTTTGATCAAATTCAACGTAATGCTTGCCAGGAGTAAAACAGCTCTGAATGCCGCCGGAGAGAGCATCATCAGGCGAGGCCATAAAAAACAGCAACCCTCCGGAAGCCATGCAATCCAAAGTCCGGAAATGAACCCCAACTCCCTCGTGAAGATTGATTTTGGAAGATTGGTAAACCGCTCTTAAATCCGCCGGCTCAGTCAATACGGATTGATGGAACGGCTGGTATTTGGGCCACGCATTCCATCCTCCCGGCCCGAAAAAACGTATTGACGCACCGCTTGCTACCACCATATCAAGCATTTTCTGCCGAAACGCCATCCGTAAAATCGCCCTGCATCCCAAATCATACTGCACGCATGAATTCAGGGATATTCGCTCCCTAACAGCGTCAGGCAAAAATGACAGAGCCATACCAATGTAATCATCTTCATGATAGCCGGTCAAATCGGTCGTTTGAGCCTGATGCTCCAGGTGTTGCAAAGCGTCTTTGAACGTGACATTTAATTCCGGCGACTCAAAAAGCATCCTTTTTTCCTCTTCAATACGCCACGGAAAAGAAATGTGTCCGACAAAAGATATATCCGAAATAAAATTTCCAGGTTCGGGAAAATAAAGTTCCGGATCAAAGCCGGGAGGAAGCCAATCCACTATTCGGGAAGAACGGGAATTGCAATCTTTAATCCAGTTATGCCAAAAAAAATAAAGCAAGTCGCTGCCGGAAAAGTCATTAATCTTTTTTCCCTGGGTATCGACAATCCAGGCAATATGAACAATATGTTCCGGTAGCTCAGGAATTTCATTTCGGCTTCGATTCATCTCCCAAATAACATCCGGTTGATCTTGCCTGCAAAACTCCAACAAGGCATTGCCGCTCAACAACTCAGTCCGGCCTATCACATGAAAGCCATGGAATTCCAAGGCTTTTTTGATAGAGAAAAAAAGTTTCACATAAAAAAAGGTATGGGGAACAAAAAGGGCAATTTTGACCATTTCACATCATTAAATGTTAGAAGGAGCCTTGAAAAAGCTCCATTTCATGGAAAGGCGACACCATAAAATCAATAAGTTACACAGAAACTCTCGCCAAAATCATTGTTTTTTCGAGGCTCCCTACAGGCTACAGATTATTGGCAACAGTCGGACTTTCGGTTACCTGAACTACATCATTTTATGCAATCATCGATTCCGTCAAATAAACAACGGCTTCTAGCTTTCAGATAACCTGCACAACTCGTCCCTAAGGTTAAATTTAGGTGTAAACCGCCATTCCTGATAACTGAAATTTATATGCTGCCTAGTTGCTTCGGACTGGCGCAATGAATAATCAATTCTTGAATTCGATTTAAAACTCGACACCACCATAGTTGCCAAGTCTTCCGCTGAATATGATTCTTCCGACCATATTTCAAAACATTTTTGCATATTGCCGGGCACTTTCAATAACTCGGCAATTTCCAGTATCGAGATAATAACATCCTGAATATGAGTAAAATGAAAGCGGGTTTCGTTATCCAGAACCCGAACCAGCTTGTTTTGTTTAGCCCGCGTCACAAAAGTCGGCAACAGCTTGTTAACATGATCGCGTTTGCCGCCATAAACATCGGATAAGCGGCAAATAGCCAGTGGTATATTAAAACTGTTTGAAAAAGACAATATCAACTGTTCTGCTGCTTTTTTGGAGATCGCATAGATATGATCGATAGATACCTGACTATCATGCAAGCGGTCATAAAAAGAAACCTCCCGAGTACTTAGATAAATAAACAACGGTTTTCTCACCTCGGCAGGTAGAGTTTGTCCGGCAACAATCTCAATCAGATTGGTAGTCGCCAAAATCGTGGAATTTATGCATTCCAAAGGATTAGCTCTGGCTTCGCTAACCCGCGACACTCCAGCAGCATGGATAATAATATCGACACCTTGCAATAACGGGCTTAATTTTTCTTTATCCGACAAGTCCAGATTAACAAACTCAACGCCTAGCGCTGCAAAATCGCACGCTGTTTCCTCGTGCGGATAGACCCTGTCCACGCCAGTAACCGCATGCCCTTGCTTGGCCAGGGCAATTGCCAGTTCGCCGCCGACGAATCCAGATATACCGGTAATAAGATATTTAACAGCCATTAAAAAACTCCTTAACAGCGTCAATCACATAATCGCATTGCTCGTCCTCAAGAAACGGATGCATAGGCAAAGATAACACTTCTCTAGCGATCTGCTCGGTAACGGGCAGGCTGAAATGTCCAAGCTCCAGATGCTCATTGCGATGCAGCGGCGTTTCCCAATGAATAAAACACTCGATGCCCTTCTGTTGCAGATGGCGCAATAGTCTATCCCGCACAGTGCAACGGACCGGATAGGAACTGAACGCGTCGAAGTAACCGGTCTGTTGCGGCGGATCAGGCAATTTAAGGCCGGCGCAATCTTTCAGCCCGGCATGATAGCGCAAGGCGATTTGCCGGCGTCGCGCTATATCGCCGTCAAAATATTTCAAATTAATATTCAAGAAAGCGGCCTGTAAATTATCCAGGCGGGAATTAAAGCCGAAAGCCACCAGTTCTTTGTTTGGATTTTGCCCATGATTTCTCAACAACCTGAGCTGCTCGGCCAAACGGTCATCATTGGTAGTAATAATTCCGCCATCGCCATAGCAATGCAAATTTTTCATCGGATGCAGGCTGAACGCATTGATGGCCCCAAAAGTCCCTGCGTAAGCGCCGTCGATATGCGCCCCCATTGATTGGGCGGCATCCTCAACCACATGCAAACCGTGTTTATCGGCAATCGCCAATATCGCATCCATATCGCAGCAGCGGCCATTCATATGCACTGGAATAATCGCCTTAGTCGAGGCAGTGATCGCCTGTTCCAGCGCTATAACCGCCAGATTAAAATCATCCGCTATATCGACTAAAACCGGCTTGGCTCCGCAATGCACTATCGCTGCAATCGTGGCGACAAACGTATGCGCGACGGTTATTACCTCATCGTCCTGGCCGATATTCAAAGCTTTTAAAGCCAGAAACAACGCATCGGTACCGCTATTGACTCCGATCGCGTGCCTCACCCCCAACATTTCAGAGATCGATGTTTCAAACAATTCAACCTCTTCCCGCAAAATATAACTGGCATTAGCGGCAACCTTACTAAATGCAGCCAGCAGTTCCTCTTGACGTTGCTCAAATTCTTGCTTCAAGCCAACATAGGGTACTTGAAACGGATCACGCTGTCCCAAAATTATCTCCAAATAACTTTTATTATTAAACCTTCAAACAATATAATTTAAAGATTCACAAATACTTTAAAATAACACTAAATCTCTTATTAAAAATAACTATAACGCAGCAATATCTTTAATGATTTGTTTTACTCTGCAATCCCATGTGTGATGAGATTTTATAATTTCCAAGGTTTCCCTCTGGGCAGCACTACCTTGATAGTTCATTCTCTTGATATTCTCGTAAACATTATCGAATTCCAGCCATTTAAATTCAAAATAATGAAACTGGGCTTGAAAAGCTGTATGCAACCCATGAGGGGTATAGTATTTATTAAACGGATTTTTGTATTGGTATGAGTTGTATTTATCTCCATAATTATCGTTATACCAAACCAAAAGCCCTCCCGAAGCCATGCAATCGATAGCACGAAAGTGAAAGCTAAGCCCATCATGCAAATTTATTTTCGAATACTGATTAATAAAATTTATTTCCGCGCAATCATCAATAAATTTTTCATAAAATCTTTGATATTTAGGCCATTCCAACCAATTAGGACTACCAAAAATAGCAATTGAATCTGATTTTCCAATTGCAAAATCAAGCAGTTCCGTTCTATTACTCATACGAATAATGCGTATGAGCAAGTCATAATACATATCTCTCGTTAACTTATATGGCTGCCCCAGCAAGTTTAATACGATATTATCTATAATCTGTTCACAAAACTCATGAGTCTTTTCTTTATAAGTATCAACCTCTATAAATCGGCTATATTCTTTTAGTAACATTCCGAAATCGATGTTTTTGTTTTTACCGCCTATTAGTCTTGATAATTCTGATTCTGACCACGGCTTCGGAATATGTCCAATAAAACAGAACTCAATCTCTTTGGACTCATGCCTTTTACTAGGAAAAAAAGTTTCTGTGCATGTACCGGGCGGCATCCATGCTGTTAAGCCACCCGTTTCGATATTTTCCGCCCAATCAGGATCAAATGTATAAGTTATATCACTTCCTTTAATAAGACTTTCAGGACGCCCTTCCATATCCACTACCCATGAAATATGAAAAATATTCAGCTCATGTAGTACCGGAATCTCATCTTTAACACGATTCATTTCAAAAATAGCACAAGGTTTTTTTTCTAAAACCCATGAGTGCATTTCGGCTTCTGATAACAACTTGCATGACCCAGTCACTACTATTCCCTGTTTTTGGAAAGCGCGAGACAAAAACAAGAAAATTCGCTTATGAAAGGAACTTTCCGTCGGCATAAACAAAGAAATATGTTTAATTTTCAAAACTATTCAACCAAGCCGCTGCCGCACATCCAATAATTATGGGTAATTCCTAGATAATCTCATTTTTAATAGATATTTTTTAAGAAAAAAGCTCATTCCAACATACAATCCGCCTTGGCGTTACAGCTTTATCCTTTAACATTTTCATGACTTTTTTATATTCAATCCATGGAAAAATAACTAATATTTTTCCATCAAATGACTTCACATTACTGTCATCAATTATTTTTGTGGTTTTCCCTAGGAAATCCTTTCCTCTTCTAAACTCTCTTGTATCATATACATCGCTAATAATTTCCTTGTCGATATGAACATCTTCTAAAAAAGTAGCCGCAAATCGGTCAAGCGAAGGAATAACGATAGCTTTTTCGTTATTGTTTTTTATATCATCTATTTCTTTTTGAAATTGATCATATACAACCCTCATATGAGGAATATCTTTTGCCTTTAAATGCATTTTTCTTGCGCATTCCGGACATAATATATTCACGCCTTGCACTCCGACAGGACCGTTAAGAATCGGACCATTCTCGTCCTGTTCAAAAGGAAAATCGAATGACAATGCCAGTTGATGAGAACAGCTTGGGCAGACTATCGTCAGTTCGGATCTCCAGCGAGCCAAAATAGAGCCGGAAATAACCTTTATGCATCGCTTACGGTGATTTTCGTCATTTAGCTCGCGCAATTTGATATACCAATCTTTGTATTGCTCGTCGCTCATTTTGGTCATATTGATCTGGCTTTTATAAAGATAACCGGAAATATTACATAAACTACGCATGAATGTTTCTCGATCTTTAATCAAACCATTTTGTACCGCATAGTTATATATTGGTGTGCCGGCATAAGGTATAACCGCCGACCAATCGCAAAAATATAACTGGTTGTCTTCCTGAAACTGTAAACTTTCCCGAATCGTGTCCTCGGTTTCGGCGGGGTCGCCGAATAAGAAATTGCCTTGTATGCCTATTTTCGCTTCCCTGACCATTTTGACGGCATCGGCAATAATTTGTTTGGTAATTTTTTTCTTCATACTACCCAAAACAATATCGCTGCCGCTTTCAATACCGAACGAAATGTAATTGCAGCCCGTCTCCCTCATCATTTGCAACATAGGTAAATCAATTTGATCCATACGCAATTGACAAAACCATTTAATATTCAAGTCGCGCTCTTTTAATAAACGGCAAAACTCTACTACCCTCGCTTTATTGGCGGAAAACAACTCATCATAAATTGAGAAACTGGTAACTCCATAAGTATTGATATAACTTTCTATCTGATCGACCACCTTAACGATATTGTGCTTTTTGTAATCGCCCATACCGGCATGATGGCAAAACGTGCATTTAAACGGACAGGATCGACTGGCCGAAATTGGGAATGACCGCCCTACATCGACTCGTGTTAAATGATTCGAATATTGTCCATGTTCGACCTGAAGTTGTATATGCTCTTTTATGCCAAAAGAATCCAAATCCGGTAACGGCAATTCATCCAGCCGTTTCGGCGTCTCACCATCACCAGTATAAATAGGCTCATCACCATCCCAACACCAGATCCCGGCAATTTTCCTAGTATCAATGTCGTTTTCAATGGCATTTAGAAGTCTGGTGAAAATGAATTCGCCTTCGCCAACAACTGCGTAATTTGGCCGCAAGGTATTCATCATCAACTCGCCTTCGACAGCAGTTATTCCGCCTCCTAGAACGATAGGGATATCTTCCCGGATTTCCCTAATTTTTTTCATTAAGCTATCGATTTCATTAAAAGCTACTGTTAAGCCGCTGATACCTATTAAATCGATTTTTTTGTTACTTAATACACTATTCAACCGGAGCGCTCTTTCAGAAACGCCCGTGTGGTTGAGGTTAAGCCCTTCTACCGTATGACCTTGAGTTTTTATATAGGCGGATATATAGGCCAAGCCCAACGGAAAATAGGAGGCATTTGCTTGAGGATAATAACTAGGTGAAATCAACAGTATATTCATAAAAACCCAATTTAAAGAGAGTTAATATCTCTAACAATTTTATTAACTCTATGATCCCAGGTATGATGAGCATTTATTATATTTATCATCTCTTTTTTAGCTTTCTTTTGGGAACCACTATTGCGTTTAAAATGGTCGTAAACTTCATCGAAATTGTCTTCCTGAAAAGTATAAAAATGTGCTTGGTTATCAAAAAAATCATGCAATCCTCGCTTAACCTCTGTTTTTATACTATTGTCATACCAGAAAATAGTTCCACCTGAAGCCATACAGTCGATGGCTCGAAAATGAAAACTAATACCGTCATGCAAATTAATCATTGACGATTGATGAATAACATTCATATCTTCAGGACAATCTATAAAATATTTATAATATTTTTTATATAACGACCATTCTTTCCAATTTGGCGAGCCATAAATAGCAATGGAATCGGATGTTTTTAATGCAAAATTTAACAGCTCCACTCTATTTTTTAATCGCTTGGTTCTTTCCATTAAATCATAATATATATTCGTATCAATAATGTTTTCATTTATGGCTAATTTTCTGCAAATATCTTTAATAATACCTTCAAGATCTTTATGCGTTTTTATTTCAAACTTGGTATTTTCTATATGCTTCTCATAACACTCCAATAACGTTTCGAAGGTCTCTTGAGATTCCGAGTCTATCTTCCTGCTCAATTCTTTATCAGACCATGGTTTTGGAATATGTCCAATAAAACTAAACTCCGAATTAATACCATGATCTAACTGAAGCGGAGTAAACGTCTTAGTGCATGTACCTGGAGGCAACCAATCTTGCATACCACCGGTATCATAATCTGCATCCCACCCAGGCCCGAAAAAATAGGTAATGTCGCTGCCTTTTATATGATTTTCAGTTCTACCCTGAAAATCAACTATCCATGTGACATGCAAAATACCGAGGTCATGTAATATTGAAATATCGTCTTTAACACGATTCATCTCAAAAACCGCATCAGGCTTATTCCGGCTAATCCACAAATACATTTCCGATTCAGTCAATAATTTGAGACATCCGGAAATCCTAATGCCAGCTTGAACAAAAGCTTTTTCCAAGTGTTCGAACAACCTGCGGTAAAAATTGCTTTCGTTTGGTAGAAAAATTGATATATGCCTGATTATCATCGTTTATTTAAACAGCCGCATGTTGACTGAGGAAAGCATGTTTTCGGCAATGGCTTTATAGGAAAATATTTCCTGGGTTCTGCTCAATGCATTTTGAGCGATCCTGTTACGTTCATATTCATTTTCAAGATAAAACCCGACTTTATTTATAAAATCATCTTCATCGTCGTATAACGCAACCTGTTCGTCGGAAAAATAATCGGATAACGGTGACTTATCGTGCTCATTTTTACGCGACAACATAAATGAGCCGGAAGCCATGATCTCTATCGCTCTCATATGTAAAGTAATACCTGGACTGGCATTCAAACATATCCTGGCATTATTCATTATTCTGTTAAGAGATTCCCCATTGCCGGCTAAGCCTCTGGCAAATTTCTTAAACTTCGGATAACGATTCCAGTTTCTTCCATACAGATGAATGCGGATGTCCGCACACGAATCAATGAGTAAGGAAACAGGCCAAGTCTTCATTTTGCTTAGATACTCACAATGCAGACGATTTCCAGTCAATGGGTACAAAACTTCCATAATCCGAGGGTCTAAGGTTATGTTCTTTTTATAAAAAACACTATTAAACTCATCTACGGTTAAAACATTAATATCATCTATGGTATCAGCACCGCGCATTGTACAAAATTTATTAAACTCACTGATATTCAGGGAAGATATATGCTCGTCCAAAGTCCGGTACAGTTCAATTAGCTCAACTCCGGATATAATTCCCGCATCAATAATCTTTGTCTCATGTTCATTTAAAAACAAATGAAATTCTTCCGGGTTTCTGATTGGTGCAAACCCTCTCTCGGGATCTTGCAAATGAGTTACTACCAACACATCGCAATCGTAATTTTTCTGCTCGTTAATAGGAAAATAAATCTTGTCATTGTAGCCTACCGGCAAGAACTCGATAGGACTGTCTTTATATATTGAAAACTCATTCAAACCCACCCAACTTTTTACAAAAACAAAAGTAAAATCCTTAGCCTTTAAAGCTTGTTTATTGCCCGTTATATTAGACAACATATCCTGAATCCAATTCACAAACGGAATCGATTCCGGCACGCCGACAAATTCATGACGGAAATGATTAATCGTTAAAATAATATCGGGCTTAAAACTATTTATCTGCTCGATAAAATATTCGATATTGGTAAGGTAATAGTTTTCTTTTTCGATGCAGGTTGTAGTAACAGCACTCAGCCGTTCAAATCCATCCAATAAATCTCGGATACAGTATTTCAGAAAACTGGAAAACCGGGATATAAACCCCATTACCCGCAACGAGCTAATATTTTCCGGCTTGAATTTCTCCCGCCATTCGTCATCGGTTATCGCCCCGTAATATTCATGGACTTCATGCAGATTGGCGACGTGGCGTTGAGCGCGTTGCTGTTGGGCTTGCTTGATAAATTCAAGCATTTGATCGACCCTTAATCCGCCCTGCACTTTCGTATCCAACAAGACAGTCGGCAACGCGACCTGAAATTGCAGAAACGCTTCGCAAAGCCGGTCGATCGCATTATGGTTAAAAAATTGGACGCGTTTTGACGTAATGACCGGTTCCCAGTCATGCAACAACATATTCAGCACCAACAATTCCGGCTGCTGTTCAATCACATAAACAGGCACTTCGAATTCTTCCATTTCCGGGATAGGCCGCTGGGTTTGGGCGAACACATCCATCAATTCGTAACCGGAACCCAAACTTAACAGCGCATAGCAACTGGTGTTTTCGCGCGTATGGACATCGGCGTTGTCACAGATAAGCTGGTAGTTGTCCAATAAGGCAATATTGTCCAACCGGTAATAAATGTCGCCGTTTATCGCCAGCGATACATCCCAATAGGCCGAACCGATCAATCTGTCGATGATAATATCGACTTTGCTATCTTCAATACCTTCAATCACCTCATCAAATAAGCTAGGCCAGCTATTTTTCAAGACTTCCAGATTTTTTGCCAGTCTGTTCCGGCCAACCCGGACGGTATCGGCACTTCGGCTATGCAAAACCACATTATTACCTAGCACCGGTTCTGTATGCGTTTTAGCCGGCTCAACGGTATTAGCCTCGAGCAACGTCTTGAGCGCCGATTTCTCGATGAAATGCTCGACCGCCGCATCGTAAGTGAAATACCGTGCCAACAGTAACGGCGATTCGGGCGGTTGCAGGCGATTATCAAGAATATGCTTTAGCTCGGCCTCGGTCTTGAAAAACAGGCAGCATTGCTCCCAATGCGGCATTTCGGCGACGTCGCGGCAATCGTAGACCACCGGGATGCAGCCGCAGGCAGCGACCTCAGCCAGACGCTGAGAATTGATTTCAAACGGATGGCAGACCAACGCATATTCGGCCGATCGATACAGATTCGCCACCTCGACGCCATGCGGCAGCTCGCCGCGGAAAAACGGCTCCACGACCTGGTCCTGATCCCAATAGCGGCCGTACACGTCGACCGGCAGCGTAGCCTGCCGGCACAACCATTGCACCGCATTATCCCGGACCGCGTAATGCAGCAGTTTCCAAAACACGAACTCATAATCCAAGCCGGAACGCTCGGCAATGCCGGCAACGGTATCCTTGTCCAAACGGCCGCCTCGTTCCAGGATCGCCGCCAGTTCCTCAACCGCCTGTTGATGCCGGGAATCGCTAAAATCAACTTTCATCCGGTACGACGTACCGACGAACACCACGCGCGGCTGCCGGGACTGCGCCGGGTCGGCATAAAACACGTCGTCGATGACAAAATGCTGCCGCCCGACCGTTGCGGCACCGCATTGTTTCAGGTAATCGTCAAGCAACAGCGATACCGAAAAGTTGAAATCGTTCTTGCGCCACTCCAGCAGTTCCCGCTTTAGGATTTGCTGCATCGGGTCCTGCCACCAAACCAGGTTGACGACGTCTTCGTGATAAAACGCGCCGCGCAAGCAGTTAATAAAAAAAACTGCATGAGGATTAAAATCGATATATGTTTTAATGAAATCGACGTAATTGATTGTTTCCATATCGCTGTCTTCGATATAAAAACATACTTGGAAACCTTTTTTCTCGAATGCTTTTGCCACGCTCCGGGAACAGTGCTGCATGACAGTCGACATACGCCGGCTAGGAATAAACACTCGTATCGGCCCGCCGTCGATAAGCGGCTCTTGCGTTCTGGCTTTTTCGATCAGACGATCGATAAGCATCTCTCTTTTTTTATCGATGGTATTCAGTGCGCTTGCAATATCTTGGCGTACTGAGCTCTTCAGCTCTGCCTCCAGTTCATCGGGTATTTCAACGTTTGCCGGCAACCGCAATTTGGATTGAACGAAGAAATCCACCAGCTCGTGCAGTTCGACATGAACCAAGTTTTCCAAGCCATGCTCAGGCAACTCGCCGCGGTAATAGCACAGTTGCAAGCCGTCGATAGTGGGGTGGCCGCAATAAACCCGGTTGCGCTGTTTCGCCACGTTCAGCGCCAATAGCGGATCAATGAAATAACTATCGAAATGCGTGGATTCCGCAACCGTATATTGCTTTCGATGCGCCTCGATTTCGTCGACGATATCCTGCGGCATCGGACTCAAGTTGACGCCATCGGGCTGCGATACCGCGATCAACTTCGGTATCGGCAATTGGTTATGCGAGAAAAACGCGACAAAATCGTCAGCCGGAACCCGGATGAAATTCGGCAGCACAATATCGGTCAATACACCGTCATAATAGCAATACTGCAAACGCCGGACTTGGTTGCCGCCAATTTCATTTTGCTTGACCGCTTCGGCATAGGCATCCTCTATGTTCAGGAAGAATATGTCCTTGGCCGCATTATCTTGCCGATTTTCTTCGTTTGCTTCTGCCATCGTTTACCACGCCGCATTAATTGAATTAGAAATTTCGCTCGTCTTGGGGGCAATTCAGCACGATGCCCCTCTCCTTTAATCTTATTGCGCCAAGTCTGCCTCATAAGACGGCGCAGAATGATCGCATAGCGCTTTTATCCCTGATTTTTCGATGAAATGCTCGACCGCCGCATCGTAAGTGAAATGCCGTGCCAACAGTAACGGCGATTCGGGCGGTTGCAGGCGATTATCGAGAATATGCTTTAGCTCGGCCTCGGTCTTGAAAAACAGGCAGCATTGCTCCCAATGCGGCATTTCGGCGACGTCGCGGCAATCGTAGACCACCGGGATGCAGCCGCAGGCAGCAACCTCGGCCAGACGCTGGGAATTGATTTCAAACGGATGGCAGACCAACGCATATTCGGCCGATCGATACAGATTCGCCACCTCGACGCCATGCGGCAGCTCGCCGCGGAAAAACGGCGCCACGACCGTATCCTGGTCCCAATACCGGCCGTACACGTCGACCGGCAGCGTAGCCTGCCGGCACAACCATTGCACCGCATTATCCCGGACCGCATAATGCAGCAGTTTCCAAAACACGAACTCATAATCCAGGCCGGAACGCTCGGCAATGCCGGCAACGGTATCCTTGTCCAAACGGCCGCCTCGTTCCAGGATCGCCGTCAATTCCTCAACCGCCTGTTGATGCCGGGGATCGCTAAAATCAACTTTCATCCGGTACGACGTACCAACGAACACCACGCCCGGCTGCCGGGACTGCGCCGGGTCGGCATAAAACACGTCGTCGTCGATGACAAAATGCTGGCGCTCGACCGTTGCGGCACCGCATTGTTTCAGGTAATCGTCAAACAACGGCGACACTGAAAAGTTGAAATCGTTTTTGCGCCAGTCCAGCCGCTCTCCGCTTTTGATTTGCGTCATCAGATCCTGCCACCAGATCAGGCTGATCACATCCTCATGATAGATTCTGTTATGCAAGGCATTGATGCCAAAGACGGCATGCGGATTGAAAGCAATATACTGATTAAGAAAGTCAATATAATTCCTGACATCCATCTCATTGGTTTCACTATAAAACAACACCCGAAAGCCTCTTTTTTCGAATGCTTTCGCTACGCCCCTTGAACAATATTGCATAACCGTCGTGAAGCGACTGGTGGAACAAAGAATCCTTATCGGCTCGCCATCGACGACAACGGGCTTTAACAACTTCGCTTTCCGGGTCAAATGCTGGATCACCAAATTCCTCTGCTTTTTGATCATATCCAACGCATTCCCCATGTCCTGTTCCACGGCACTCTTTAACTCCGGCTCCAACTGCTCCGGAATTTCGAGCTTCTCCGGAAGCCGCAGTTTGGTCCTGACAAAAAAATCGACCAGATCGTCCAGTTCGACATGAACCAAGTTTTCCAAACCATGCTCAGGCAGCTCGCCACGGTAATAGCATAATTGCAGCCCATCAATGGTTGGATGACCGCAATAAACCCGGTTGCGCTGTTTGGCCACGTTCAGCGCCAATAGCGGGTCGATGAAATAACTATCGAAATGCGTGGATTCCTCAACCGTATATTGCTTTCGATGCGCCTCGATTTCGTCAACGATATCCTGCGGCATCGGACTCAAGTTGACGCCATCGGGCTGCGATACCGCGATCAACTGCGGTATCGGCAATTGGTTATCCGAGAAAAACGCGACAAAATCGTCGGACGGAACCCGGATAAAATTCGGCAGCACAATGTCGGTCAGCGAGCCGTCGTAATAGCAATACTGCAAACGCCGGCCTTGGTTGCCGCCAATTTCATTTTGCTTGACCGCTTCGGCATAGGCGTCCTCTATGTTCAGGAAGAATATGTCCTTAACTTCGTTATCCCGGTAATTGTTCGTCACTAATTACTTATCCGTTAAATAAAATTGATATGCTCCGGCGGATTTTTCAAATCCCACAGGAACTTGTTGACGTAATCCTGCCGGCAGCCGATCGCGCAGTCTTTATGCACATCGACCGATTCGGCGACATCTTTATGCACCTGCCAATAGCGTTCGCTGTTGGCAACCAAGTCGTAGAAAGAATCCTTATGCAAGTCACCGATATAAAAACGCTCTTTATTAAAGAACGGCCCGCAAGGATAGATTTTTCCATTACCTGAAATTTGCAATAAAAATGGCGTGCCGAAACATTGATCGTATTTCCGGTAGCCGTCTTTATACAAATTGGTTTCTCCCGCAGCATTGATTTTGTTCCACTTTGCTTGCACCACGTAATTGTCGTTGCTGAGACTTTCGGCTTGTTTCAGAATATCGCCGATTTGCAGGTAAGCGTCGTAATCGATGCCGATTTCCTTGTATTCGGAGTCGGAGCAATGTTTGATCACAAAATAATCGACGCCCAATTCAGCGCCTAATTCGGCTTCCGCCAACACTTCATCGAAGCATTCCGGGATCAGAACCATTTGCAAGCCCAGCGTGCATTTATAGTTGTTTTCCTTTTTAATCTTCACCAGCTCGCGGATTTTGGCTATCAACAAGCGGAAGTTGTTTTCACTGGATTGATGCACGCGCCGAAAACCTTCCGGTGTGCCGGCGGACAGGTTAAAGCGGATATAGCTCATGTTTTTCAACAAATCGTGGGCCCTGTCCATATCCAGCAGCAGGCCGTTGGTGGCCATTGAGGTATCGATGCCGAGGCTGGCGGCCAGCACGGTGGCATCGTAAAGCGTGGGGTTGAGCGTCGGCTCACCGTCACCGATAAAGCCTAACGACTTGACCCCGAGCTTGCCGCAATCTTCGACAAATTGTAGCAACGCTTCACGGCCGATCATCGTACCTTTAGTCATATTTTGCACTACCGCATAGCAGTACAAACAGGCAGTATTGCAGAATTTGGTCAAACCCATGTCGATATGCACCGGTGCAAAACGCTGGCCGTTTTGCCAAGCCTGAATCCGGTCCAAGTGATAAAGCATTTTATGCCCGTCGAAACGGAAGCGCTCTTTCTGGGTCCGGAAACTAGGGCCGGTGAATTGATTCGGCACTGGTTTTTCATGCTCACAGCCTTCTTCGAAGCGGATAATTCCCTGCTCGCCGTCATGCGCAACGCTTTGCAGTTTCTGTCCCGGTAGCTTAGTCAATTGGCTGGTGTCGATGACCTGATATTCGCTATTCGACAGCGCGCTACGATCGACAATCTGATTGGAAGTTCGCAATTTATGGCCGGGCTGGCCAAACATTGGAACATTATCGGGTATTGAGGTGACGGCGGAGTTGCCGAAACGGTTGGTTGGACCATTCTTAGCCATGGTGTCGTTTTTCTCTGTTTGTTAAAAAGGACCGGCGAAACTGCGGTCGGGCAAGTCTTTTGCCAAATCGGACTGCAATTTTGCTGTCACTGTCTGGGTTAACGGCTGTTTATCCAACATCTCCAGTACCGCAGACGCAATTTCTTCGGCGCCAGGATAATAATGGTTGGCCATAAAATGCGAGGTCGGTACCGGATGATTCGGATAGGCAATCAGCCGAGGCGGCTGTTGCAGATACCTGCTGTGCGACTGAAACAGTTTGGATAGCAGGTTATGCGCGATCGACGCCATTTCCGGCGCGCAATCCGCGGCCAACAGCAAACCGGTTTTTGCGACCGACTGGGCCACGCTGTCGATATCCAACGGCGACAGACAACGCATGTCCACGACCTCGGCATCAATGCCGTGCTCTGCCAGCACCGTCGCGGCTTTCAACGCTTCTATCGTCATTTGCGAGAATGCTGCCAAAGTAATATCGCTGCCTTTACGCAATATCGCCGCGCCGGCCAGCGCATCCGGAGAGCGCTTTTTATCGACCTCGCCTTTAATATGGTGCAACCAGCGATGCTCAATGAACAGCACCGGGTTATTGTCGGCAATTGCATTCAACATAAAGTGATAGGCATCATTGGCGGTGGCCGGCATGACCACTTTCAAGCCCGGCACTTGCGCAAACATGGCTTGCAGACTTTGCGAATGCTGCGGCCCTTGTCCCCAGCCGCGACCGATAATTACCCGAATCACCAACGGCACCTGTTGCTGGCCGTTGAACATGTAGCGCCACTTGGCGGCGTTATTAACCAATTGATCGACCGACAGCAACGCAAAATCGATACGCTGATGCACCAGCACCGGCCGCATACCGCCCAAGGCAGCACCGATACAAATACCGGTCATGCCGTTTTCGGACAGCGGCATATCCAACACCCGCTCCGCTCCGTATTTTTCGCGCAGACCTTCGGTGGTCGCAAAAATGTTTTTCGGGTCCGGCACGCCTTCGCCGATCAGGATCATCTCGGGATACTTCGCCAAGCCGTCGTCCAAAGCCTCGCGTATCGCCTCGCCGTAACTCATCATCGTTACATCACGCATAGAGATACCGCTCCATGCTATCGATAGTCGGACGACTGCCTTGCAGCGCCCATTGGAAAGCCTGTTCGATTTCATCGGCCAGCGCCGTCTCCATTGCCGCCAGTTCCGTTTCGTCGCTTAAGCGACTATCCAACAAGGCCTGCTTGGTTTGCAGCAATGGACAAAGCCGTTTCCAGGCCGCCAGTTCGCCCGGCTGGCGGTAGCCCAGGTCATCGTCCTCATTGGGTCCGCAATGTTCCGGCCAGCGATGCGTATGCAGTTCAAGGAACTGCGGCCCTTGCCCAGCTCGGGCATTGGCAACGGCGGTTTGCGCCAGGGCATACACTTGGTCGACCCGGTTGCCGTCGCCGCTGGCCGCTTGTAAGCCATGCGCGGCGGCGATTTTATAAATGTCGCGCTCGGGCTGGCGCTCGGACAACGGCGTCATCACCGAATATTGGTTATTCTCGCAAACGAACAGCAACGGCAATTTTTTCAGCGCGGCAAAATTCATGGTTTCGTGCATCACGCCTTCCTCAAAACAGCCGTCGCCGAAAAAAATCACCACCACGTTGTCGGATTTTTTGCTTTGCTCGGCCCAGGCATACCCGCTCGCCAGCGGCACGGTACCACCGACTATCGGCGTAGAAGCGATGAACCCGGCCTCCAGATCGGTCAAATGCATTGAGCCGCCGCGGCCGCCACAGCAGCCTTCGGCAAACCCGTACAGCTCGGCAAGCAATCGACGCAAATCACCGCCCTTGGCTAAATAATGTCCATGTCCTCGATGATTGCTAAACACTTTGTCGCGCTTGGTCAGGTGAGCACTAATGCCGACCGCAATCGCCTCTTCGCCGATACAAAGATGAGTTGGACAGCGTATTTCCTGTTGCTGGTAACGCTCGGCGATCGCCTGTTCGATCCGGCGGATGCGGAGCATTTGATAGTAGAGCTGTTTTAAATAGGCAGATGCTTCAGTCATAATCATCACTTCAATAAAGTTGCGATATATTTAAACAATGCCACAGCCCTGACCGGCTCACGGTTGCAGACAATCTGCACGTCCAGAGCGGCGGCGACGCTACCGGCAAATAAAGCTTGCTCAGGCGCCAAACCGCCGGCCAGACATAAGCCCGCAATCGATAAAAATGCATCGCCGGCACCTATCCTGTCCACCACTTGCGAAGACAGGGCCGGAATTTTATACGCGTTTTTGTCCTCATCCATCATCAAAGCACCTTTGGTGCCGCGGGTAATGGCAATATGATTGGCTTGCAGCTTGTCGGCCAGTTGCCCGGCCAATTCTTCAATCGCACCGTTTCGGTCATGAACCGCTAAGCGTAATTCCGGTTCGTTCAGCGACAAAAAGTCGGCGCGCGGATAGCGGGTAATCAGGTGGTAGCCGCGATTGCCGCTATTGACCTGGGCATTCACGGCCAAGTATTTTGCACTTTTCGACATCGACGCGACCATTTCGGCGGTGATAAAACCGTTGCCGAAATCCGGCACGATCACTACGTCGTAATCGGCTAAATGCTTGTCCAGCCAGTTCACGACCTTGCGGTTGGTGTCCCCGGGCAGCGGCGCGTCGTTATAAAAATACACTTCGAACAGTTTGGCGATGTCGGCATCGACGTAACGGCGCTTGACGATGGTCGGGCGGTCCTGGCTGAAGAAAAATACCGGATCGATCGCCGGATTCAGGTTCGCGCGGATGAATTCCTCGTGGCTTTGAGTCACGCCCAGCCCGGTCAACAGCGTGACATTATCGGAAAACTCGGCGACATGGTTAGCCACCGCAATCGCGCCGCCGGCGAAGCGTTCATAATCATTATATTTGACCGCAAACACATTGCCTTTACCGGTCTGGCCCAGCGCCGAGGTGTAATGGTATTCGTCGATGATCGCTTCGCCGAGCACCAGCACGTTCAGGCCGCTCAATTTTTTCAGCTTGTCGATCATGTCCGTGGCGTTGACCGACTCCTTGAATTGATCCAGATACGCCGAAACCTCCGGCGAGAACACCTCGAAATATTCGTTCAACAGCCGGGTCGAACTGGAAGTCAACTCGTCGGTAAAGAAAATCCTGCCGCCGTGGCGTTCAACCGCGTCTTTTTCATGCTGGATATTGCCGGTGATGTCGTCGCTAGTGCTTTTGTAATCGCTGCCTTTCACGTACAAGTCGGGCTTGACCTGATCCAACACCTCGACCGCAGTCACCGCATGATTGATCGCGACGCGGTCGACGCAGGCCAGCGCCGCGATATTTTCGGCACGCAGGTATTCGTTGAATACCGGCCGCCCAGGCCCTTTGTTGACGAACTCGTCGGCGGTCACGCTAACCAGCAGGTGATCGGCTTGCCGGGACGCGCTTTGCAGGTGACGGATATGGCCGATATGCAACAGATCGAAGGTGCCGTGACACAACGCCACGGTTTTGCCTTGGGCTTTTAACTCGGCGCAACGTTGCGCCAGCAGCTCAATAGATACGATTTTTTCCATAGACATGTAACGTTACTTCTTGATGAGATGATCGGTAATATGGTGCAACACGAACAAGTGCCCTAGCTCGACCATGCCGTAATGGCTGCTGTCCAGCCAGTAGTTCCAGCGTCCCAGCTTGCGTAGCGGATTGTCGTCCTTGAAGCCGCTCAGCGACATCACCGCCAGGCCTTTCGCATTGGCCGCATGCACCGCATTAATAATATTTAGCGATTGCCCGGAACTGCTGATAGCAATCAGCAGATCTCCCGGATTGGCGAAAGCAGCGATTTGTTTGGCAAACGCCTGCTCGTACCCGAAATCGTTGGTAAAGCAAGTCAGCGGCGCCGCTTCATGCAATGTCAATGCGCATAAACCGCCGACATTGCGCAGGTCGGTAATTACATGGCTGGCAATTGCCGCGCTACCGCCGTTACCGAGTACCATGATCTTGGCTTGCTGTTCGCGGACTCTGGCGAACTCGGCCAGCATCTGTTGAATCACTGCGTCGCCATCCAGGATTTGTCCCTGGCGGTCGGTAAAAACGCTGCCGGTCAGCAGTTGTGCGAATTGCGATGCCGCTTGTCCTATAGCCATTTGCCGCCCCTCTTTATTTGTCGAGATATTTAAACCAGTCGGCCGTCGCATCGGCTATGGAAATTGAATTCCATAGCGGCGCGTCTTTCCAGTAGTCGATATGAGACATCATGTTGGCGACGCCTTGCTCGAAACTGACTTGCGGCTGCCAGCCCAGTTTTTCCCGAATCTTGGCAGTGTCGGCAAAGGTACAGTCGGGCTCGCCGGGCCGCTTGGGAATGTATTCGATTGGGCCGCCCAGTAGGCCGACCAAGTGGTTGACGCTATAAGTGCCGCCGCTGCCGACATTCATGATTTCGCCGCAAATATCCGACTCGGCTGCTGCGATAAACGCGCTGGCGACATCGGTCACATAAGTGAAATCGCGGGTTTGCGTACCGTCGCCGACCACGGTGAAAGGCTTGTTGTTGATTTTTTGCGCCAGAAACACGCCGAACACCGCGCCGTAAGCGCCTGTGGTGCGGGCATGCGGACCGTAGACGTTGAACAAGCGCAACGACACCGCCGGCAGGTCATACAATTGCGCCCAGTGCATAACCAGTTCCTCGCCTAAATATTTGGTCAGCGCATAAGGATATTGCGGTTTGATGGCTGCGATTTCAGGCGTAGGGAATTGCTCGGCCAGTCCATAGCAAGACGACGATGCGGCATAGACAAAACGTTTGATATTGACGGCCTTGGCCGCTTCCAGCACATTGAAAGTGCCGCTGACGTTGGTTTCGTAATAGGCGCGCGGCTGCTCGATAGACGGCACGATGTCGGCCAATCCGGCCAAATGAAACACCCAGTCGACATCGACAAATAACGGTTTAATCTCCTCGGCATCGCGAATGTCGGCTAGATGAAACCGGAAGTTGGGCTGATCGATCAGATCGGCGATGGTTTCCCGTCGACCGCCTGAAAGATTGTCGATCACTTTCACCTCGTGACCTTGCCGCCACAATTCGCGGCTTAAATGGCTGCCGATAAAACCTGCACCGCCTGTAACTAATACTTTCATGTTCCGGACTTAAATAAAGTTGATATGGGGGGGCTGATGCGCCGTTAACTTATCGAGATATTGGTTGACCGCTTCCATCCGGCAGTTTTTACGGCATTGGCCGATGTCCAATTCCTGAGTGATGTATTGCCAATTCTGTCGTCTTTTCTCGCCTTCCCAAATATCCTGAAACGATTGGTTCTGGATATTGCCGTAAGCAAAACGTTGATCGGTCAGATAGGCGCTGCAACCGTAGACTTCGCCGTCGGCCATGATATAAGCCCAGAAATACGGGGTTGCGTGACAAGTTTTGTAGCGAGCCGTTTCGGATACTGTGTAATTCTTCATCGTTTGCTCACGAAAAATCACGTTAAAACTGTCGCTATTGAATTTCGCCAGTTCTTCGTCCATGCCGAGCAGATTGTCGTAACGCAGGTTTTCGTAAAGACGGGTTTCGCTGAACAAGTGCTGGGAATAAGGTTTGACCACCAGGTAATCCAGGCCAATGTCGCGGCAGGCGGCGGCCAAAGTCATCACTTCGTGTTGATTTTCCGGCAACAGCAGGATTTGTGCGCCCAAGGTACAAGATAAATTCCGGGCTTTTTTATCGGCGACGGCGCTTTGCAGGTTGTTCAGCACCAAATCGAAATCCGCTGCTTTGGTCTGATGAATTGCAGCATAATTTTCGGCACTGCCGGCATTTATCGATACTTTGATCCACGATACCAGCGGCAACGACTGCTCGATAAAGCGCTGGTTCATCAAGGTGCCGTTGGTGGTGAAAGCCACGTCGATACCGGCAGCAGCGGTTCGGCTGACGATTTCGTTAATCTCCTTATGCAGCATCGGTTCGCCTTCACCGGCGTACATAATGCTCTTCACGCCCAATCGCCCCATTTCGTCAAGACGATCTCCCAGGATTTTGACATCCAGCCGTTGCGCCTTGTAGCCGATATAATCGACCGCACAAAACGTGCAACGATGATTGCAGGCTCCGACCGGAGATACTTCCATATAAATCGGGTACACGGATTTCGCGCTCTGCCAATCTTGCTTGCTGTCCAGCCACTGCGCCACCCGCTGCGGGTGATACACCAGTTTGTGGCTGTCTACGCCGTAATTATCTGCCATGTTTTTTCAGTAGCTCTAAATTTTTAACCAAATACCGTTATTTTTCGATAACTTGAACACGCTGGGTAACACTGCATACCAGAGTATACGGTATGGTATCGGCACATTGGGCAATTTCTTCAACGGGCAAATCTTCGCCCCATAAAGTTACCGGATCGCCTGGTTTTGCATGGCTTTGAATTCCGAGGTCAACCGTAATCATATCCATTGAAACCCTGCCGATCAGCGGGACGCGCCGGCCCTTGACCAGCACGGGTGTTCCTGGCTTAGCATGACGTGGATAACCGTCGCCATAACCTATCGCGACAACGCCCAGAATGGTGGGTTCCTCTGATGTCCAACTGCCGCCATAGCCGACCTTCTCGCCCGCGTCGATCTGCTTAACCGCAATCAGCCGCGACTGTAACGTCATCACCGGCCTCAGCCCTAATTGCGGACCTGTTGAATTGGGAAACGGCGATATGCCGTATAACATGATGCCGGGACGCACCCAATCGCTTAACGACTGCTTCCAGCCCAATATACCCGCCGAATTGGCTAAGCTGCGTTCACCGGTCAAACCGGCAGCCGTTTGATTGAACAGGTTGATTTGCGTTGCCGTTTTATCGTCATTTACATCATCGGCGTTGGCGAAATGCGTCATCAGGTTAATCGGCTGTTTTACCGCGGCGCATTGACTTAAGCGCTGATAGGCGGAACCAAACTCTTTTGCTTTGAACCCCAGCCGGTTCATACCGGTATCGAGCTTTAACCAGACCGCGCAAGTTTCCAGAGGCGTACTGCCCTCAAGAATATCCAATTGGTTTGCGCAATGCACCACGGCATCCAGCTGATAATGCAATAATTGATCTAATTCTTCAGCACAGGTAAATCCTTCCAGAACGACAATCCTGTTATTGAATCCGGCTTTGCGTAAGCGCACGCCTTCATCAACCCTGGCTACAGCAAAAGCATCGACTTGCCGCAAAGCTTCGGCAATGCGCAGCAAGTCATGACCGTAACCATTGGCCTTGATCACAGCCATTATTTTAGAATTTGGTGCGTGGTTGCGGACAATGGCTAAATTATGTTGAGCTGCATCCCGATTCAGTACGGCATAGGCGGCTGGGATCATTCATAATCCCCGGTGTAAGCAGGCCCTGCGAAGTTCTCAAAGCGGGTAAATTGGCCCAGGAAGGTGAGCCTGACGGTGCCCAATGGACCGTTACGCTGCTTGCCGATAATGACTTCGGCGATGCCTTTATCGGGACTGTCTTCGTGGTACACCTCATCCCGGTAAACAAATATGATCAAATCGGCATCCTGCTCGATAGCGCCCGACTCACGTAAGTCGGACATCATAGGACGTTTATTGGGGCGTTGCTCAAGATTACGGTTTAGCTGGGATAAAGCAACTACAGGAACGTTCAATTCTTTAGCCAGCGCCTTTAAGCCTCTGGAAATATCGGAAATCTGCTGTACCCGGTTATCGCCGCTGGAAGGCGATTGCATCAACTGCAAGTAATCCAATACAATCAAACCGAGCTGGCCGTGTTCACGCGCCAAACGCCGGGCTCTTGAGCGCACTTCGGTCGGCGTTAAAGCCGGCGTATCGTCAATGAATAATTTGGTTTCCGCCAACAAATTGATTGCCGAGGTCAAGCGTGGCCACTCATCGTCCTCCAGCTTGCCGGTCCGGATTCTGTGCTGGTCGATGCGGCCTAATGACGACATCATCCGCATCGCCAGCGAGTCGCCCGGCATTTCCATACTGAATACCGCAACCGGCTTATCGCCTTTAATAGCAATATTCTCCGCCATATTCATAGCGATAGTGGTTTTGCCCATGGAAGGCCGCCCGGCCACGATGATCAAATCCGCAGGCTGAAGACCGGAAGTCAATTCATCAAAATCGGTAAATCCTGTAGCCGCTCCGGTGATAGAACCTTCCTGTTCAAACAGTGTTTCAATCTTATCAACGGCTTTCGCCAACAATGATTTAATTGTTGTAAAACCGCCCTGCCCTCGCTGCCTTTGTTCAGCGATTTTAAATACCTCACGTTCAGCATTTTCAAGTAGGTCTGCCGTCTCGCGACCTTCTGTGTTGAATGCAGAATCTGATATTTCGGTACCGACATGAATCAACTGGCGCAGCACTGACCGGTCTCTGACGATGTTGGCGTAAGTAACAATATTCGCAGCACTAGGCGTGTCTTTTGCCAACATCCCCAGATAAGATAAACCACCGGAATTTTCCAGTTCGCCTATCGCTTCCAGCGCTTCCGATATGGTGATCACATCGAAAGGAATCTGTTTTTCAGCTAATTGTTCAATGGTCTTGAAAATTAGCCGATGATCTCTGCGGTAAAAATCACTTTCTACCACCTTATCGGATACGGAATCCCAGGTTTGGTTATCCAACATCAATCCGCCCAAAACGGATTGCTCGGCCTGAATAGAGTTAGGGGGAATTTTTAAGGAGTCTAGCGAATAATCACGATCGAACGAATAATTTTCAGACATAATTCTTGAAGATAAAGAAGGTAATCGTAAGGTACAGCTTAAAAAGGCTTTTAAAAGTTAGGATAATTCTTTCGTACAATGGACTAAATCAAGAATAGCATCTATTTTCAGCGATTAAGATTTTAATCGACATGTTATTGACATTTACTGACTTGCTTCCTTGTAAGCATAAGGAACAGGTTACTATTATAAACTAACTTACCCTGAGTTCGGGATAAGCTATTAAGCTGAATGCAAGAGATTGACCTTGGTCAAAGTGGGCTTGTTGCCGAACAGGTAATAGGCAGCAATGCCCGCCATCAGGTTGACCACGAAATTAAAGTGAGAGGGTGACGTGTGCGCTCAATCTGGCAGAGATTCTTTAATTCGTCGAAAACGGTTTCGATCAGTGAGCGGCGACGCAGGATGGCTTTGTCAAAGTCGGCGCGGAGCACGGGCTTCATGTTTTTCTTGAGGGTCGTGATCAGTTGCAGCCCTTGCTCGACGAGCGTTTCGGTCAGCCAGCGGGCGATATAACCTTTGTCGGCAAAGAGTTGACCGAACAGCCCTTGGCACAACTCAGGCATCGGCTTGCGGTCATCGATATTGCCCGGCGTGAGTTTAAATCGGATGAGTTCGCGATGGCATGCAGCTTAAAGCCGTAAAACCAGCCCATCGAACTCTTACCCCTCTCAGCACTGCCTTTGAAGACTTTGTGGCGTGGAATTCGCTTGTTATCGCAAACGGCTAAGGCTGTGGCATCGGCGATGTCAACCCCGTCGCATTGGCCCTTGAGGCCACCGAACAAAGCCGCCAGCGGTACCCCACAGCGGGCAACAGTTCCACGCATCGGGGCTCTCTACGCCATCGAAGCGAAAGGCAAAGAACTGAGCATTGATACCCGGCAGCAGTTGCGTAGGAAAAAACCCTGCCCCAACTTCAAGCTTTCCGCGACTGGTTGATACAAAACCGTGCCGTCACTGCGAATGGCGGCGCGTCTGCCAAAGCCCTGAATTACACGCTAAAGCGCTGGCCCGCCTTGACCCGCTATGCACAACTGGACACCTACCGATCGACAACAATCCGGTAGAAAACTGTATCCGGCCTATTGCTCTGGGCAAAAAGAACTGGCTGTTTACCGGTTCCGAACGCGTCGGCCAACGTGCCGGCCGCGATTCAATCTTTACTGGGTACGGCTAGGCTGAATGGTCTAAACCCGCCGGTATGACTAAAAGAGACACTGGAAAAACTGCCGACCTAACCCAGCAGCCGTATTGATGAATTGCTCCCTTGGGCTTCAGAACACATCGAAGCAATCAAACAGAAGCTACCTGAAAGGGCTACGTGGTAGCGTTAGGCGTTTACAGTCGAGCTGGCTTTCAAGCGTTTGAAAAACCTTTTGGATCTGGACTTGCTGCGCTGTCAAAAAGACAGCTTGCTAGGCCAGGTTTGGATTACCGGAAAATTATTATATGCTGTTATTGAACGTCATTTATATAAACGCTTTGGTCATGACTGGAACCGGTTCGATCAAGTTCGCATGACAACATGGAGGCTCTTAAAAATGGTACGCTCCTTAATAAACTCGTGGATTATTGAAACACATTGCCGGCATCAGGCTAATCAGTCAGATTGTTTTAAGCTCCTCATGGAGCGCCCACGCCGTCGAGTATTGCAGACACTATCATCCGAAGCCGCAGCTAGCTGAAACTGTCAAATAAATTCACTGCCAGCGTGATTTGATGTGTTTAATCTTAAGTTGATTCATATGGGAGCGTGAACGGCAAGGGGGTGTGCGATTTAATGATGATCTGCGAACCCAAACAAGGTTTCCGCTAAGTGGCGGAACCGGCCCAAGCGCACTAAAATCGAATTCGCCGACAGTATGAAATATTTTGCAGAACGCTATCTCGATGCGTCAGTGATCCGTGTGGCGCTGGACAACCTCAATATGGCATAAAGTGACGTCCTTGTATGGGACTTTTCCAGCCGAGCTGGCGCATAGCTTGGCACGGAGATTGAAGCTCCACTATACTCCAAAGCACGGCAACCGGTTGAATAGTGCGAAAATCGAGCTGGCTGTATTATCGAACAGCTGTTTGTCACAACATATTCAGACAAAGATACACTATGTTGCGAAGATGAAGCTAATGTCCGTGAGCGTAACTTGAAAGCTACCCCCATCAATTGGCGGTTTACTACTCAGGATATACGAACGGAAAGTAGTTCGGCTTTATCCTTGTGCTCCATCATGACTGAGTAATAGGTTTCAAGGAAATATAAACCGTAAAAATCGACTCGTGAGTACAGTGATGGCGCGTTTCATCATAAAACTGAGAATCGTGCGGATTTGACAGCAAAACTATACTAAGAAACGCGATGCTCAACTTTAAATGAATTGAAGACAAGGCCACGACTCCCGTAAAGTTGTTCTACCAAAAGCAACTGTATAGGAGAAGGGCCATGTCAGTAGAAGACTTTATCATTTATGTGTATTGCTGTGTAGATGACATTTACCGGACAATCGTTAAACAACCGCTAAGAAGGCGTGGTTTTATGCCCAAGCTGAGCGACGCCGAAGTCATCACGATGGAGATCGTGGGTGAGTTCATGGGCAAAGACCATGACAAGAGGATATGGCGGTATTTTCGTAATCACTGGCATGACTGGTTTCCTCACTTGGGTTCGCGTGCCAACTTTGCCAAGCAAAGCGCCAATTTATGGGATCTGAAAAGGCGCATACAGGATCACATCGCTTGGCAAATCGGGGCGTTGGAGGACTCGATCCACTTGGTTGACGGCTTTCCGATGCCGGTCTGCAAGTATGCTAGAGCATCCGGCAGTCGTTGTTTCAAGGGCGAGGCGGGACTCGGCTATTGCGCGGCGAAGGATGAGAAATATTATGGCTTTGAAGGACATGTATTGGTCAGTTTCGAAGGCATCATCTGTGGCTATGCCTTTGCCGCAGCGAATGTGGACGAACGGGATGTTCTACCGGAGATGGTCGCCGGTCTGCACGGCTTGCTAATCGGAGACAAAGGCTATATCCGTCCCAGCCTAAAGCAAGAATTGGTACAGCAAGGTATTGATTTGCAGACCCCTTTACGGAAAAACATGCAAGACTTAAGATCAAAGGCGTTTGTCGGCCAACTGACGTCAAGCAGACGCTTAGTGGAAACCGTCATTGGGCAATTGACCGAGCGGTTTCATATCGAAAAAGTGAGGACTCGCGACACCTAGCATTTAGCTAACCGTTTTATCCGTAAACTGCTTGCCCACACTATGGGCTGCTTCTTGGGAAAACTAATGGGCAACCCGACTTTGCTTTTTGAGTCATTGGTTGAGGTCTAAAAGTTGAGCATCGCGTACTAAGAAGTAATTCAAAATCTAATGACTATATTATTAATCTCAAATCAACGTCATGAATTATATCAAAACGCTTTGCATTGCTCCAAAGAGCAATGCGCACTATCAAAACAACCAAATAAACAATAACTAATCTTCTATACCAGCAATGGGTCTATCCACTAACTCGACATATGCCATAGGGGCATCATCACCGGGTCTAAATCCACATTTCATAATGCGCAAATATCCGCCAGCTCTATTTTTATAACGAGGACCTAGCTCATTAAAAAGCTTAGTTACTACATCACGATCGCGTAATCGAGAGAAAGCTAGACGTCTTTTAGCAACGCTATCATCTTTAGACAGAGTAATTAAAGGCTCAGCGTAGCTTCTTAATTCTTTAGCTTTTGGTAAAGTTGTTTTGATTAATTCATGTTTAAATAATGAACTAACCATATTACTAAATAGCGCCTTACGATGACTGCTATTTATGTTGAATTTTCTTCCAGATTTACGATGTCTCATTGTAAGAAGACCTAATGTTAATGTGTTATTGCGTGAGTTTGATCTGCAAGGTTCTCTGGGGGCCAGTTTTCTAATCGCATTCCCAAAGATAAGCCTTTTAAAGCAAGAATATCTTTTATTTCTGTTAAGGATTTTTTACCAAGATTCGGAGTTTTCAATAACTCAACTTCCGTACGTTGAATTAAGTCACCAATATAAAAAATATTCTCAGCTTTTAAACAATTCGCAGAGCGTACTGTTAATTCAAGATCATCTACAGGACGAAGAAGAACGGGGTCAAATATTTCTTCAACTTCAACTTCTTCCTCTGCAAGCTGATCATTTACTTTTTCAAAATCAACGAAAACAGATAACTGATCATGAAGTATTGTGGCGGCAAGTTTAATAGTTTCTTCTGGATCAACAGTTCCATTTGTTTCTAGCTCAATTATTAACTTGTCTAAATTAGTGCGCTGTTCAACGCGTGTACTTTCAACCTGATAAGCAACTTTTACAATTGGGCTATATGATGCATCAAGCTGAAGCGCACCAACAACCAAACTATGCTCGGAATTTGACTTACGAACACTTACAGGCTCATAACCTCTTCCTCGACGCACTCTAATCTTCATGTTTAATACGCCAACCTGTGTCAGATTAGCAATTACCAGATCAGGATTAATAATTTCCACGTCATGCGGGACTATGATATCGGCAGCTGTAACACAACCAGCCCCATGTTTGGAAAGAGTAAGCTCAACTTCATCTTTAGAATGAAGCACAACTGCTAATTTTTTAAGATTAAGCAAAATATCAATTACGTCTTCTTGAACACCTTCTATGGTGGTGTACTCATGAAGAACGCCTTCAATTTCAACATCTGTAACTGCACATCCAGGAATCGTAGACAACAATACGCGTCGCAATGCATTTCCGATAGAGTGGCCAAATCCTCTTTCAAGGGGCTCAATAACAATCTTAGAATGATTAGGTGTTTTGCTTATAACCTCAACTAATCGAGGCTTCAGTAAGCCAGAAATGGAATTCTGCATTTATTTCCCTCAAAACTGCGATTATTTGGAGTAAAGCTCAACTACTAACTGCTCATTTATGTCACTGCCTAAATCCACACGATCTGGCAAGGAGCTAAAAACGCCTGACATTGCTTTAGAGTTAACTTCAACCCAAGAAGGAAAGCCATACTGTTCAGTTACAGTTAAAGCATCAACAATTCTTTGTTGTTTTTTTGCCTTTTCTCTAACAGCAAGAACGTCACCAGGAGAAACCTGATAAGAAGGAACATTGATCAATACATTATTTACTTGGATAGACTTATGACTAACTAACTGACGAGCTTCGGCCCGAGTAGAAGCAAAACCCATACGATATACAACATTATCCAATCTCGACTCCAAAAGATTCAACAGGTTTTGACCCGTCGCGCCTTTCTTTGAATCTGCTGACTTATAATAGTTTCTGAATTGTTTTTCTAAAATGCCATATATTCTGCGCAAGCGCTGTTTAGCTCTCAACTGAATAGCGTAATCGGAACTTCTTGTGCGCTTAGTACCGTGCTGGCCTGGGCGCTGATCCAATTTACACTTATTTTCCAAAGACTTTCCTCTGCTTTTTAAAAACAGGTCAGTCCCTTCTCTTCGACTTAATTTACAGGTAGGCCCAAGATATCTTGCCATAACAAACTACTCCAGATTTTTATACGCGGCGTTTTTTCGGCGGACGACAACCATTATGTGGAATCGGCGTCACATCAACAATGTTATTTATTTTGAATCCCAAATTATTCAGAGAACGCACTGCGGATTCGCGACCGGGCCCTGGCCCTTTGATCATAACATCAAGATTTTTCATACCAAACTCTAAAGCGACAGAACCCGCTTTTTCGGCCGCAACCTGCGCAGCAAATGGCGTGCTTTTTCTTGACCCACGAAAACCGGATCCTCCTGATGTCGCCCAAGAAAGAGCGTTACCTTTTCTATCTGTGATAGTTATGATTGTATTATTGAAAGAAGCATGTACATGCACTATACCATCCGCAACTTCTTTTTTAATACGTTTTCTAGAACGATTTTGACTCGCCATTTACTTCAACCTCTTAAAGGAATATCTTATTTTCTAATTGCCTTACGCGGGCCTTTTCGAGTGCGAGCGTTAGTTCTCGTTCTCTGTCCTCTTAAAGGCAATCCTCTACGATGCCTTATTCCACGATAGCAACCCAGATCCATCAAACGCTTGATATTCATAGAAACTTCACGACGCAGATCACCTTCCACTGTCATCTTCGAAACCACATTACGAATAGCTTCCAGTTGTTCTTCAGTCAGTTCTTTTATTTTTATCGAAGGCGTTATACCTACTTCAACGCAAATTTCACTTGCAGTTTGACGACCAACACCATAAATTGAAGTTAAAGCAATCACTGCATGTTTATGATCTGGTATATTTATCCCGGCAATACGTGCCATCTAGATACTCCGTAGTACTCTAAAGTTAAGCGCCAAATTATAGCATTTCATTAATTATGGCGCAACAATTGTTATCCTTGACGTTGTTTATGTTTTCCGTCTTCACAGATAACCCTGACAACACCATTTCTCTTTACAACCTTGCATTTTCTACAAATTTTTTTAACTGAGGCACGAACCTTCACTACTAACTCCTAGATTGCTTTGTGCAATAATTTATTTTTTTAGATTAGCTTTTTTCATTAAGCCATCATATTGCTGGGACATAACATGAGTTTGCATTTGAGAAATGAAATCCATTACAACCACTACAATAATTAATAAAGATGTTCCTCCAAAATAAAATGGAACATTCCAGTAAACAATTAAGAACTCGGGCAATAAACACACAAGCGTAATATAAAACGCTCCAATCAATGTTAATCGAGTCATCACCTTATCAATATAAGAGCTTGTTTGAAGACCAGGTCTTATTCCAGGCAAAAATGCCCCAGATTTCTTTAAATTTTCTGCCGTTTCCTTTGAATTAAATACCAACGCTGTATAAAAGAAGCAAAAGAAAACAATAGCTGTAGCATAAAAAATAACGTAAACCGGCTGACCAGGGGACAACATGGTAGCCACATCCTGAAGCCAACCAAACCCGTCACTGTTCCCAAACCACCCAGCGATCGTCGCAGGAAACAAAATTATACTTGACGCAAAAATAGGGGGTATTACACCAGCCATATTGAGCTTTAAAGGCAAAAAACTACTTTGGCCCGCATACATCTTTCGACCCTGCTGCCTTTTAGGGTAATTAATAAGAATTCTTCTTTGCCCTCTTTCAACAAAAACAACCAAAGCAGTAACTGAAATTGACAACAGAAACAATAAAATAATAAACGCCCCATTCATTTCGCCAGTTCTTGCCAGCTCCAAGGTACCCCCAATTGCTTTCGGTAGCCCAGAGACAATACCTGCAAATATAATCAGAGAAATACCATTACCAATTCCTCGCTCAGTAACCTGTTCGCCAAGCCACATTAAGAAAACAGTACCTGTAACCAAAGTAACCGTGGTAATAACAATAAAGCTAACACCTGGATTCAAAACCACCGAAAGCCCACCAGCAGTTTGATTTTGCAACGCTAGAGAAATCCCGATTGCCTGAAAAGTAGCTAAAATGACCGTGCCAAAACGAGTATATTGCGAGATTTTACGCCGCCCGGACTCTCCTTCTTTTTTTAGCTGCTCCATTGCCGGTATGACAACCGTCATTAGCTGCATAATAATTGACGCTGAAATATAGGGCATTATACCTAATGCAAACAGACTCAAGCGCATCAAGGCGCCACCCGAGAACATGTTAAACATATCGAGGATTGATCCGCTTTGCTGTTCAAACATAACAGCTAACGCCTTAGGATCTATTCCAGGCACAGGAATATGGGCGCCGACTCTGTATACAAAAAAAGCTCCTAAAACAAAAAGCAACCTAGCTTTAAGCTCTGAAAAACCGCCAACCTTGCCAGATACCTGCGCTCTTGTATTCACCTTAAACCTCTACTTTGCCGCCAGCAGCTTCAATAGATTCTTTAGCTCCGACAGTTACTTTTATACCTTTAATAGTAACAGCCTTGGTTAATTCACCAGACTTAATTATTTTTGCTTTTTTAGTAAAAATCGGAACGATGTTGGCATCAATCAAAGCCTTAATATCTACAACTTCTGCACTCAACCCATTAAGTTCACCTAGCCTAACCTCTGCTGAGTACTTACTAATGAGCGAAGTAAATCCAATCTTGGGCAATCGACGTTGCAAAGGCATCTGCCCACCCTCGAAACCAATCTTATGAAAGCCGCCACTACGAGCTTTTTGCCCCTTATGACCTCTTCCGCAAGTCTTACCCAACGTACAGCCAATACCGCGACCTACGCGCTTGGATTTTTTCCGAGCCCCTTCACTTGAACGGATAGTATTTAAAAACATTACACTTCCTCAAATTTTAGCATGTACGATATTTTATTTATCATACCTCTGTTTTCAGGTGTGTTAAGCACCACAACCGTTTGGTTAATTTTTCTTAAGCCCAAACCTTTTAGACAGGCTTGGTGACGTGGCAACCGGCCAAATCTGCTTTTTGTCATCGTAACACTTATTTTATTGCCAGCCATTACTACTACCCAATAATCTGTTCAACGGATAAGCCGCGTTTTGCAGCTATTTGGTTAGCACTATGCATTCCTGTAAGACCGTTAATAGTTGCTCTAACAACATTAATAGGATTACTCGTTCCGATACATTTAGCTAATACATTATGCACTCCAACCACTTCAAATACCGCTCTCATTGCTCCACCGGCAATAATACCCGTACCTTCAGAAGCAGGCTGCATATAAACCTTAGCCGCCCCAGTCGTATTCATAATAGGATATTGCAAAGTATCTCCTTTTAGAGATACTTTGCGCATGTTTTTGCGCGCTTGCTCCAAAGATTTTTGGATTGCAATCGGCACTTCACGAGCCTTACTTACACCGTAACCGACCCTACCTTCACCGTCACCAACTACTGTTAATGCCGTGAAACCGAAAACCCTTCCGCCTTTTACAACTTTTGCCACACGTCTTACATTAACTAATTTTTCTTGCAAACCATCTGCACTAACCTGAGAAGGTGCTGTAGACATCTTATTCCCCTAAAATTTCAAACCGGCTTCACGTGCTGCATCAGCCAAAGCCTTAACGCGACCATGATATTTAAATCCTGAACGATCAAAAGCAACTTCGGAAATTCCGGCAGCAATCGCTTTTTGAGCAATAAATTTCCCTACTTCTGCAGCTGCAGTAATATTTCCAGTATTTTTTAAAGTTGCTTTAATATCAGCCTGTGTTGTTGAAGCACTTGCTAAAGTTGTCGTTCCATCAGCACTAATAACTTGAGCGTATATATGTTGCGAAGTCTTGTGAATTGACAAACGTGTTGCACTTAATTTCTTGATTTTGCAGCGCAATTTCAATGCGCGCTTCATACGAGATTGTTTCTTATCCATTACGCCACCTTACTTCTTCTTAGCTTCTTTTCTTGCAACATGCTCTTCAGCATATCTGACACCTTTACCTTTATAAGGCTCGGGCGGACGATAAGCCCTGATTTTTGCAGCTACTTCACCTACCAACTGCTTGTCGCTCCCCTTGACAACTATCTCAGTTTGACTAGGTGTTTCAACAGAAACTCCTAGCGGAACCTCGAAATCAACCGGATGAGAAAAACCAAGAGCTAAATTAAGTATATTTCCTTTAGCTTGAGCTCTATAACCGACACCAATCAAAGTCAACTTCTTTTCAAACCCTGCGGAGACCCCAACAATCATGTTACTAACTATCGCTCTAGCTGTCCCAGCTTGCGCAGTAGCTTTTTTATCATCTCTATCCCACTGAACTTGAATTACATTATCTGTAATACCAAAACTAACAGCTGAATTAATATCATAAGATAACTGGCCATTACTTCCTTTTACGGTCACATTATTACCCTCTAGCTTTATATCCACACCACTTGGAATAATTACTGGAGCCTTTGCAATTCTTGACATATCCTGACCTACACCTTAACAAACAGTACAAATGACTTCGCCGCCATGTCCAATTGAACGAGCAGCTCTATCGGTCATAACACCGTTCGATGTTGATACGATAGCAATCCCTAGTCCACCAAGAACTTTTGGCAATTCATCCTTAGATTTATAAATACGCAAACCAGGCTTGCTAATCCTTTTAATATTCTCAATTACAGGAGCACCTTTATAATACTTTAATTCGATTGTCATTTCTGAATGAGTGCCATTCGTCTCAACCGTATAACCTGTAATAAAACCTTCTTCTTGCAATACCTTAGCAATAGATATTTTCAATTTTGACGAAGGCTGTTTAACGATCTTTTTACCAGCAGATTGACCATTTCTAATTCGGGTCAGCATATCTGCGATAGGGTCTGTCATACTCATTTTATAATTCCTCCAAACTTGATCTCAAAGACCTTACCAACTTGCCTTTACTAATCCTGGCACATCGCCACGCATTGTTGCTTCTCTCAGTTTATTTCGACTAAGACCGAACTTACGGTAATAACCGTGCGGACGCCCAGTTAAATTACAGCGATTACGTACCCTTGATGCACTAGAGTCTCTTGGTAATTTTTGAAGTTGCAAATGAGCTGATTCTTTATCTTCAAACGCGGCATTTGGATCTCTGATAATTTCTTTCAGAGTGTTACGTTTAGCCGCATGCTTTTGTACTAATTTTTTACGCTTATCTTCACGCGCAATCATTGATTTCTTTGCCATTTTAATGCGCCCTTTAGTTTTTGAATGGAAAATTAAAAAGCTTCAACAAAGCCAAACCTTCCTCATTAGTTTTGGCTGTTGTTGTAATAGTTATATCCATGCCGCGCAGAGCATCAATCTTATCATAATCAATTTCAGGAAAAATGATCTGCTCTTTAACACCCATGGAATAATTACCACGCCCATCAAAACTTTTAGGACTCAATCCTCTAAAATCACGAATTCGAGGAATAGAAATACTTATTAATCGATCTAAAAACTCATACATCCTATCGCTACGCAAAGTTACTTTGCAGCCTATGGGCATATCATCACGAATTTTAAAACCAGCGATTGATTTTCTAGCTAACGTAATAACCGGCTTTTGCCCGGAAATCTTTTCCATGTCGCTAACGGCAGATTGCAACACCTTTTTATCGGCAACAGCTCCACCAACACCCATATTGAGCGTTATTTTTGTAATCCGCGGGGCCTGCATTATCGAATTATAAGCAAACTGCTCAACTAATGCCGGAAGGATTTTTTCTTTATATACAGTTTCTAGTCTAGCCATGATTTTTATCTACACCTTATACATCAACAACTTCATTTGTTGACTTAAAATATCTGACTTTTTTTCCATCTTCTAGAAACTTAAAGCCGACACGATCTGCTTTTTTGGTCTCAGGATTATATAGACCTATATTAGAAATATTAATCGGCATATCCTTGACAATAATACCGCCTGAAACCCCTGCATTTGGATTTGGTTTCTGGTTCTTTTTGACTTGATTAATTCCTTCAACCAAAACCTTATTATTCTTTAAAACCTTGCTTACTCTACCGCTCTTACCTTTGTCCTTTCCAGTACGAACGATCACTTCATCGCCTTGTTTAATTTTTTGCATTTTTTAACCCTACCTTATAATACTTCAGGAGCCAGTGAGATGATTTTCATAAATCTCTCGCCTCTTAGCTCACGTGTTACAGGGCCAAAAATACGCGTACCAAGTGGCTGTAAATTATTATTAAGAATTACTGCGGCATTACCATCAAAGCGAATAACAGATCCATCCGGTCTACGAACACCTTTACAGGTTCTAACAACCAGCGCATTATAAACTTCACCTTTTTTAACTCTTCCGCGTGGTATAGCATCTTTAATGCTTACCTTAATAATGTCTCCAATTCCTGCGTAACGCCTGTGAGACCCACCTAATACTTTGATACACATGACCTTTTTTGCACCGCTATTATCGGCGACTTCAAGGTTAGTTTGCATCTGAATCATGATTTATTCCTAAATTATCTGTTTATTAAATAGCTTAGCAATGCTATTTGTTGGCGCTTTCTAAAACATCAACCAACTTAAAGGTTTTATTTTTAGACATAGGCCGGCATGATGTAATGGAAACCACGTCACCTTCATGGCAAATATTTTGTTCATCATGAACCATCATTTTAGTTGAACGCTTAATATATTTACCATAAACAGGATGCTTTACAACTCGCTCGACCAAAACTGTAATGGTTTTGTCCATTTTATTGCTAACAACCCGACCTGTGATTGTTCGTAATTTAGCTACGTTCTCACTCATTTTATGCACTCGCCATTTCGTTTAATATGGTGTGGATACGGGCCACGTCATGTCTAACCTTCTTCACTTGATCCGGTTTAGATAACTGACCTGTTCCTTTCTGCATTTTAAGATTAAATTGTTCACGCGACAATTCGAGCAACATCGCTCCTAATTCGTCTTTAGTTTTTTGGCGTAATTCACTTGCTTTCATTACATTATTGTCCGAGCGGTAAAAAGTGTTTTCAAAGGTAACTTAGCTGCCCCTAAAGCAAATGCTTCACGAGCTAACTCTTCAGAAACACCCTGTATTTCATACAACATTGTTCCTGGCTTAACTTGAGCAACCCAGTATTCTACACTACCTTTTCCTTTTCCCATACGAACTTCTAATGGTTTTTTAGTAATTGGCTTATCTGGAAATATTCTTATCCAAATTTTACCACCACGTTTGACGTGTCGTGTAATCGTTCTACGAGCCGACTCAATCTGACGGGCAGTTAATCTACCACGCTCAACTGACTTAAGGCCAAAATCACCAAAACTTACAGATGATCCACGTACGGCAGTACCGTTATTTCTGCCTTTATGCTGTTTACGGAATTTTGTTCTTTTAGGTTGAAGCATTTCTTTCTATCCCTTCAACTATTTCTTAGATTCTGAGTTAATAGATGCTATATGCGCATCCATATCGAATACTTCACCTTTGAATATCCACACTTTAATGCCGATAATTCCATAAGTTGTATGCGCTTCAGCCGTTGCATAATCAATATCAGCTCTTAATGTATGCAGAGGAACTCGCCCCTCTCTATACCATTCACTTCGAGCAATTTCAGCGCCATTCAAACGACCACCGACATTAATTTTTATACCTTCAGCGCCTAATCGCATTGTATTAGTTACTGCGCGCTTCATCGCTCGACGATACATAATTCTTTTTTCAAGTTGCTGAGCAACACCCTCAGCCACTAGCTGCGCATCTAATTCTGGCTTCCTAATCTCTTCAACGTTCAGTTGAACAGGAATCCCCATTATTTTTGATACCGCTTGTCTCAATCCTTCGATATCTTCGCCCTTCTTACCTATGACAATACCCGGTCTTGCAGTATGTATCGTAATATGAGCATTATTCGGTGGGCGATTAATCTGAATACGACTTACAGAAGCATGAGCTAACTTTTTCTTAATGTAGTCTCTGACTGTCAAATCTTGATGCAAGAAGACAGAGTAATCCTGATTACTCGCATACCATCTTGAATTCCAATCTTTTACAATGCCTAGGCGTATGCCTGTTGGATGTACCTTTTGACCCATTTTCTGCCCCTACTCGTATTCTGCGACTTTAACTGTAATATGGCAGGTTCTTTTAAGGATATGATTTGCACGTCCTTTAGCTCTTGCCTTGAATCTTTTCATAGTCGCCCCTTCATTTACATAAACGGTTGACACTTTTAATTCGTCAATATCTGCGCTGTCATTATGCTCTGCATTAGCGATAGCCGACTCTAAAACCTTTTTGATAATCGCAGCTGCTTTTTTTGAACTGAACCTTAACAAGCTCAGGGCTTTTTCAACTGGCATTCCACGAATTTGATCGCCTACTAACCGTGCTTTTTGCGCAGACAGTGGAGCATTTTTTAATTTTGCTGAAACTTCCATAACTACGACCTATCTAGATTTCTTATCAGCCACATGGCCTTTATATGTGCGAGTTGGTGAAAACTCACCTAATTTATGCCCGACCATATTCTCAGAAATCAGAACTGGTATATGCAGCCGTCCATTATGAATTGCAATGGTTAATCCCAACATATCCGGAATAATCATTGATCTTCTTGACCATGTTTTAATCGGTTTCCGATTATTACTACTTACAGCATCTTCAACTTTCTTAAGCAGATGATGATCAATAAAAGGACCTTTTTTAATTGAACGTGGCACGTTAATTCCTCTCTATTTCAGCTTACGACGTCTGATAATCATATTATCAGTACGTTTATTATTTCTGGTTTTATAGCCTTTAGTTGGCATGCCCCAGGGAGATACAGGATGTCTACCACCTGATGTACGACCTTCACCACCACCATGCGGATGATCAACCGGATTCATTACAACACCGCGAACAGTCGGGCGAACACCACGCCATCTTGAAGCTCCGGCCTTTCCAAGAGATACTAAATTATGCTCTGAATTGGAAACCTCACCAATTACTGCACGACAATCAGCCATAACCTTACGCATTTCGCCGGATCTTAATCTAATGGTTGCATGAGCACCGTCTTTAGCAACTAATTGCACGGATGTACCGGCACTACGAGCAATTTGAGCACCTTTACCTGGCTTTAGTTCCACGCAGTGAACCGTGGTACCCATCGGTATATTTCTCAACGGCATACAGTTACCTGCTTTCACAGCCGTGGTTTCCGAAGAAAGAACTTCCTGCCCAACCTCAAGTCCTTTAGGAGCAATAATGTATTTTCGCTCCCCGTCTTTGAATAATATCAAAGCGATATTAGCAGTTCTGTTTGGATCATATTCCAGACGCTCAACAACAGCAGGAATATTGATCTTATTTCTTTTAAAATCAATAATTCGGTAGTGTTGTTTATGACCACCACCCACATGACGTGTTGTTATACGCCCCTGATTATTACGTCCACCACTTTTGCTGTTCTTACTCAACAAAGGCGCATACGGTTTTCCTTTATGCAATTCATCATTTTTGATGCGCACTACAAACCGTGAACCCGGTGACGTCGGTTTAGACTTTACAATAGCCATGCTTTCTACCGTTTCCTATTGATCTTTTAAAACTTAAATTTATTAAGCAGCAGAGAAATCTATATCATGGCCAGACTTAAGTTTTACATAAGCCTTTTTCCAATCAGATCTTTGTCCTAGTGAGCCGCCAAATCTTTTCTTTTTGCCTTTGACGTTTAAAACTTGAACCGAGTCAACCTCAACACTGAACATTAACTCCACTGCACTTTTAACTTGCTTTTTAGTTGCTTGTTTTTGCACTTTAAAAACAAAACGATTATTTTTTTCTGCCGCAATAGTGCTTTTCTCAGATACAATCGGAGCCTGTAGCACACTTGCCAAGTGGTATTTATTTAAACTCACGCTAAACGCTCCTCTATTTGCTTCAACGCACCAGATGTAGCGATAACTTTATCAGCCAAAACTAACAAAACAGGGCTTAAATTAACAGCCTCGATCACTTCTACATAAGGTATATTTCTTGATGCTAAAGCTAGGTTTGCATCAACGCTCTCTACCACAATCAGAATACGTTTAGCATCAACATTTTTTATTGCTGCATTTAACTCTTTCGTTTTTGGACTGGAAGGCGATATGTCATTACTGACCACCAAGCGACCCTGCCTTAGCAGTTCGGAAAGAATTGACCGAATACCAACCCGGAACATTTTTTTGTTCAGCTTTTGGTCATAATTTCTAGGTCTTGCAGCAAATGCAACACCACCCGTTCTCCAAACCGGACTACGTGTTGTACCTGATCGCGCCCGTCCTGTTCCTTTTTGTCTCCATGGCTTTGTACCACCACCACTCACATCCGAGCGTGTCTTCTGAGCTTTAGTTCCGGCACGAGCGCCAGCTAAATGACGTACAACCAATTGATGAACTAAAGTTTCATTAAAAGCCTGACCAAAAATAGCCTCTGTTACCTCCACATTTCCAGCAGAGTCTTTTTCATTTAAAGCAGGTACTTGCATAGTCATGACTTAACCTTTATTTCGCATTTTCATAGCGGGCGTAATTACCACATCACCGCCTTTAGCACCAGGCACAGCGCCTTTTACTAAAATTAAATTTCTTGCTGTATCAATTGAATGTATAGTCAGGTTCTGAACTGTGACCTTCTCAGCCCCCATATGACCTTCCATTTTCTTGCCTTTAAATACGCGACCCGGCGTTTGACACATACCAATAGAACCCAATACTCTGTGCGAGCGCGAGTTACCATGTGTTGCATCCTGCATGCTGAAATTATGACGTTTTATGCCACCAGCAAAACCTTTACCAATACTTTTACCCTGAACATCAACAACTTGACCAACTGAAAAAATATCTAAGGATAACTGGGAGCCGGCTGATAAGCCCTCGCCTTCGCCTTCTTCGAGCCTAAACTCCCAAAGGCCACGTCCAGCTGTCACATTAGCCGCTGCATAATGACCCGCCATTGCTTTATTGACTCTAGAAGACTTCTTATCGCCCGCTGCTACTTGAATAGAACGATATCCATCAACTTCAATACCTTTAACCTGAGTAACTCTGTTTGAGTCAATCTGGAGTACAGTAACTGGTACTGATGAACCATCTTCACAAAAAACTCTGGTCATACCACATTTACGACCTATAAGACCTATTGACATCTGCCAATTCCCCTGCTTTTTAATTCAACTTTATTTGAACATCAACACCAGCTGCAAGATCTAATTTCATCAATGCATCTACGGTTTTTTCTGTTGGTTCAACGATATCCAATAACCTTTTATACGTTCTTAATTCATATTGATCCCGCGCATCTTTATTTACATGCGGCGAAATCAAAATCGTAAAACGCTCTTTTTTAGTAGGCAAGGGAATCGGACCTTTAACTTGAGCCCCCGTCCTTCTTGCTGTTTCTACTATCTCACCAGCCGATTGATCAATCAATTTATGATCAAATGATTTCAAACGGATTCTGATAGTTTGATTAGACATATACATTACTCGATTATTGATGCAACGACGCCTGCACCTACTGTACGACCACCCTCACGGATTGCAAAACGCAAGCCGTCATCCATAGCAATCGGTGAAATTAGCTTTACTTTGACTGAAATGTTATCACCAGGCATCACCATTTCAACACCTTCCGGCAACTCAACAGCCCCAGTCACATCTGTTGTCCTGAAGTAGAACTGCGGACGGTAACCGTTAAAGAATGGCGTATGGCGACCACCTTCATCTTTAGACAAGATATAAATTTCTGAGTTGAAATAGGAATGCGGCTTAATGGTGCCTTTGT